>Ga0308163_10000107_pt1 | contig 251314 bp, 221 predicted proteins | sample PhyTR1_FD_201037 | JGI IMG/M metagenome (GOLD analysis project Ga0308163, IMG submission 201037) | Phyllosphere microbial communities from UC Gill Tract Community Farm, Albany, California, United States - DLSLT.R1 | ecosystem: Host-associated > Plants > Phyllosphere > Unclassified | place...
GCCGGCGTTCATCGCTGAACCCCGCTGACCCGGCGGCTTGTGTTCCGTTGTTCCGTGTCAGTGGAGGCGCATTATAGGGAGTTATTCTGAGGTGACAAGAGGAAATTTAAAATTAATTTCCAACCGTGTTTTTTTTCACCAAAACCGTTAATAACAAGCCATAAATTGTTCTATTTGTTGTTTTTGCAGTCACAATCACACTCCAGGTGGCATACTTACCAGCAAGAACAATTAAGGAATAAGAGCTATGCCCTTAAGCGCACAACAGCTGGCGGCACAAAAAAACCTATCTTATGTGTTAGCAGAAAAGCTAGCTCAACGGATTCTGGCGGGAAAATACGCTCCAGGAAGCATTCTGCCCGGAGAAATGGAACTTGGTGAACAGTTTGGGGTGAGCCGCACTGCCGTTCGTGAAGCAGTGAAAACATTAACGGCAAAAGGAATGGTGCTTCCGCGTCCTCGTATTGGTACTCGGGTTATGCCCCAAAGTAACTGGAACTTCCTCGATCAGGAGTTGCTCTCCTGGTGGATGACTGAGGATAACTTTCATCAGGTTGTTGACCACTTCCTGGTGATGCGCAGCAGCCTTGAGCCTCAGGCGTGTTCACTCGCCGCAATGTTGGGAAGTGCGGAACAAAAAGCGCAGTTGAACACCTTAATGGAAGAGATGACCTTCCTGAAACAACACTTTAACCGCCAGCGTTGGATTGAAGTCGACATGACGTGGCATGAGCATATCTACTTGATGAGTGGAAATCCCTTTCTGACCTCATTTGCTTCCCTGTTCCATTCCGTGTACCACACCTACTTTGCTTCTATTACCCAGGATGAAGTGGTGAAACTCGATCTGCACCAGGCCATTGTTGATGCTATCCAGGATAGCGATGGGCAACGCGCATTACACGCTTGCCAGGCTTTGTTGGCTGCCCCAAATCAGTAGCAGGTAATAAATGAACGAGAAAAAATCACGCAGCATGGCAGGATTGCCATGGATTGCCGCAATGGCTTTCTTTATGCAGGCACTGGATGCCACCATTCTTAATACGGCCTTGCCGGCCATCGCCCAAAGCCTCAACCGCTCTCCGCTGGCCATGCAGTCCGCCATCATTAGTTATACGTTGACTGTCGCGATGCTGATCCCTGTTAGCGGCTGGCTGGCTGACCGTTTCGGTACACGTCGAATATTTATGTTCGCCGTCACGCTATTTACGCTCGGCTCACTGGCGTGCGCACTTTCAACCTCATTAACGGAGCTAGTAAGCTTTCGTGTGCTTCAGGGTATAGGCGGCGCAATGATGATGCCGGTCGCACGACTCGCGTTATTACGCGCGTATCCGCGCAGCGAACTCTTACCCGTACTGAATTTCGTTACCATGCCCGGTCTGGTCGGCCCAATTCTTGGCCCTGTGTTGGGGGGCGTACTGGTGACCTGGGCGAGCTGGCACTGGATTTTCCTGATCAACATTCCGATAGGTATCGCCGGGCTGTGCTATGCCCGCAAATACATGCCGAATTTCACCACGCCCAAGCGCAGTTTCGATATGGGTGGTTTTTTCCTTTTCGGTGTGAGCCTGGTGTTGTTCTCCATCGGCATGGAGTTATTCGGCGAGAAAATCGTCGCGACCTGGATAGCATTGTCGATTATCGTCGGCAGCGTTCTGCTTTTCCTTCTTTATATACGTCATGCGCGCCGTCATCCAACGCCACTTATCTCATTACTGCTTTTTAAAACGCGGACTTTCTCTGTCGGGATCGCGGGGAATATCGCCTCACGTCTTGGCACAGGCTGCGTACCCTTTTTAATGCCGTTGATGTTACAGGTTGGGTTTGGTTATCCGGCGCTGATCGCGGGAATAATGATGGCACCGACTGCCGTCGGATCTATTCTGGCGAAATCGATGGTAACGAAAATACTGCGTGGACTGGGCTATCGGAAAACGCTGGTTGGAATAACGGTCTTTATCGGCGCGATGATTGCGCAGTTCTCGTTACAATCATCAGCACTGCCTGCGTGGATGCTGATCCTACCGCTCTTTATATTAGGTATGGCGATGTCTATCCAGTTCACTTCTATGAACACCATCAGTCTTGCTGACCTCACCGATGAAAATGCCAGCGGCGGTAACAGTGTCCTGGCCGTCACTCAACAGCTGTCGATCAGTTTAGGCGTGGCCGTGAGCGCAGCGGTACTTCGCGTTTATGAAGGTATAGAAGGCACAAACACCGTCGAGCAGTTCCACTACACCTTTATTACGATGGGCGTCATTACCGTGGTTTCCGCTCTGGTGTTTTTATTATTGAAACCGAAGGACGGCCGTAACCTGATTAAAGATCGCCATCCGACGAAACCGAACCGCGTTCCATCAGAACAGGAGTAAGCTGCAAGCGCTGCTGCTGCAATGTGGGCTGTGCCATTCGATGAATCAACACATCAATGGCCAGCTCCCCCAGTTCATCTTTCGGTTGATGAATAGTGGTCAGCGGCGGAGTCATATAACGCGCCAGTTCAATATCATCGTAGCCAATGATCGCCATATCCTGGGGAACGCTCAATCCCGCCTGATATAACGCCTGATAAGCACCAAATGCCATCGCATCGTTACCAATAAATACCGCCTGCGGACGCTGTTCCTGCGCCAGCAATTTTTGCATCGCCTCAAAACCACCATTGAACTCAAAATCGCCCGTGATGCGATAACCTTCAGGTATGGATAAACCGGCGCGCTCCATGGCGGTCAGATACCCTTCGAGACGTAAACGTGCAGGCGTTTTATCAAGGGGTCCCGTGATACAGGCGATGCGACGATACCCTTTATCAATCAAATGTTGCGTCGCCATGTCGCCACCCAGGAGCGAGTTATCCTGGATGAGATCGCTGGTTCCGTCGAACGGCGCCCAGTCCATCATCACGGTTGGGACTGAAGGATAGCGCTGCATAATCTCTTTCGAGGGCTGGTGCGTTTCGGTACACAGCAACAGTAATCCATCAACGCGTTTTTGCATGAGCGTTTCAAGATTACGGTTCATGCGTTGCTCATCGCCTTCCGTGTTACACAGCACCAGGCTGTAACCGCGCTCAAAGCAGCTACGCTCCACGCCGCGCACCAGCTCAGAATAGAAAGGGTTGGTACTGGCAGTGATAAGCATGCCGATCGTGTGGGTCTGATTGAGCTTAAGACTACGCGCTAACGCCGAAGGCGCATAATTGAGGTCTTTAACCGCAGCTTCGACTTTCGCCTTAATCGCATCGCTGACAAAGCGATCGCTATTGATTACGTGAGAGACCGTCGAGGTAGAAACGCCCGCCATGCGGGCGACATCTTTCATTGTGGCCAAGCGTTACCTCTGCTGAATCAGAAATTCATCAATCTCTTTGCGCCATGGAACGGAAGGCTGAGCCCCTTTACGCGTCACCGCAATCGCGGCCGCAGCATGGGCAAAGCGAATGGCATCATCCATCGGCTTACCTTCCAGCAACGCTGTGACCAGCGCACCGTTAAAGGTGTCTCCCGCCGCGATAGTGTCAACAGCTTTAACCTTAAAACCTGGCACGCGACGGCCTTCACCGTTAACGCTCGCCCACACGCCACGACTACCGAGCGTGATAATCACGGTGTCGATGCCTTTTTCGTGCAATGCCTTAGCGGCACGCGCGGCGTCGTCATCGTTTTCAACTCGTATCCCCGTCAGCTTTTCAGCTTCGGTTTCGTTTGGCGTAATGATGTCCACCAGCGCCAACAGCTCGTCTGATAATACACGGGCAGGCGCGGGGTTAAGTACGACAGTGGTATGATTTTCATGCGCAATTTTTGCCGCCGCCAGCACGCTTTCGACCGGAGACTCCAGCTGCATCAGCAACGCTTCAGCATGGGCAATGATTTCCCGCTGCGCCTCAACACGTTCAATGTTCAGCGCCGCGTTTGCCCCCGCGTGAATACCGATAACATTCTCACCTTCTGCGTTGACGAAAATCAGCGCCACGCCGGTTGATTCCCCAGCCACCACGCTCACTGGCGCAATATCGATGTTGTCGCTCTCCAGCTGCTTGCGAACACGTTCGCCGGTATCGTCATCGCCCGTACAGGCAATAAAGGCAATATTCGCACCACTGCGACCGGCCGCTACGGCCTGGTTTGCACCCTTACCACCGAAAGCCACCTGATACTGATTACCCGTGACGGTCTCACCCGGAGTAGGGAAAGATTCAAGGTTAAGAATGTGATCGGCATTGATACTGCCAAGGACGACGAGATTGCCTGCGGTTTTCATGTATGAGGTGTCCATCTAAGAGCGCCACCGGTTTGACCCGGTGGCGTGTGCCACACTTTTCTTTATTTTGAGTCCCTCAGGCCGTTATCGACGACCTGAATCGCCTATTACTGCTTGATGACCAGCTTCAGGTCAACTGGATATTTAGCCTGAACCTTTTCGCCTTTCAGCACTTTATCTGCAATATCAACGCCCGTTGCGCCAATCTGCTCAGGTAACTGCGCGATGGTCGCCGCCAGTTTGCCATCGTTTACCGCTTTTTCGCCGTCTGGCGTGCCGTCAAAGCCGACAACCATCACATCCGTTTTACCGGCAGTTTGCAGTGCACGCAGCGCGCCCAGTGCCATTTCATCGTTCTGTGCGAATACAGCCTGTACGTCAGGATGCGCGGTCAGCAGGTTCTGCATTACGTTCAGACCTTTCGTACGGTCGAAGTCAGCAGGCTGGCTCGCCAGTACGTTAAATTTGTGTGCAGCAACGGCCTGCTGGAAGCCTTCGCCACGCTCACGCGCTGCGGAAGTTCCTGCGATACCCTGCAGCTCGATAACTTTTGCGCCTTCACCGGCTTTCTTCGCGATGTAGTTACCGGCGATTTTACCGCCCAGCACGTTATCAGAAGCAACATGACTTACCACTTCGCCTTTAGCAGCAACGCGGTCAAGAGTGATAACTGGGATTTTCGCCTGGTTTGCCATCTTCACGGCATTACCTACTGCGTCGGAATCCGTTGGGTTGATCAACAGAATTTTGGTGCCACGAACGGTTAAGTCCTGAACGTTAGCCAACTCTTTCGCCGGGTTGTTCTGGGAATCAAGCACAACCAGGTTGTAGCCCAGCTTATCGGCTTCTTTCTGCGCACCATCCTTCAGCGAAACGAAGAACGGGTTGTTGAGCGTAGAGACCACCAGCGCGATGGTGTCTTTCGCCATTGCGTTAGCACTTACGGTAGCGCTCAGCGCCACAGCAGAAACCAGAATAGCCAGTTTTTTCATATTCATATCAGTGATGTCCTGTAGTGTGTCGTCAGTTACTGTTTTTTGTTGTCTACCAGAACCGCCAGCAAAATCACCACTGCTTTAACGATCATCTGGTAATAGGAAGAAACACCTAACAAATTCAAACCATTATTCAGGAAACCAAGGATCAGCGCGCCGATCAATGTCCCAACAATGCGACCTTTACCGCCTGCAAGGCTGGTGCCGCCCAGCACAACCGCCGCAATCGCATCCAGTTCATAACCCGTACCCGCCGTTGGCTGTGCCGAGGAGAGACGAGCCACTTCGATGATGCCCGCCAGCGACGCCAACAAGCCGCAAAGGGAATAGACAATAATCTTCACTTTGTTAACGCTGATGCCTGACAGGCGCGTTGCCGCTTCGTTACCGCCGAGCGCATAAATATAACGACCGAGACGGGTGTGATGCAGCATGTACCATGCGGCCAGGAAGACGATACCCATGATCCACACCGGCGTTGGGACCCCTAGCGGGCGACCAATACCAAACCAGCCAAACAGATCGGCGTTGTCAGTAAATCCGGTGTTCACGGGACTGCCGTTGGTATAGACCATCGTGACGCCACGCAGCAGCAGCATCATCACCAGCGTCGCAATAAATGCCTGTACCCGGCCTTTTGCCACAATCATCCCAGTGACAGCACCAATCGCTGCGCCCAATGCCAGTGCAGCCGCAATGGCCACCAGCGCGTTCACTTCAATCCCTACAATTGAAGCCGCGACCGCGCCAGTGAGTGCCAGCAGAGAACCGACGGACAGGTCGATACCCGACGTCAATATAACCAGCGTCATCCCGACGGCCATAATGGCGTTTACAGACGTCTGCTGGAGAATATTGAACAGGTTATTAACGGTAAAAAAGTTTGGGCTCATGGTCGAAACCACCGCGATCAGCACCAGCAGTGCAATCAGCGATTTTTGTTCCAACAGCCATGCCTTAGTGAAATAGCGGCGACCAGAAACAGCCTGGGTAGTCATCTTGTTACTCCTGATTCACGCGATTAAGCTTGCCCACAGCGGCAGCCATCAGAACTTCCTGGGTGGCCTGCTCGCGAGTGAATTCACCGCCGAGATGCCCTTCATGCATGACGATAATGCGATCGCTCATGCCTAATACTTCTGGCATCTCGGAAGAGACCAGAATGATGCTCAGCCCGTCAGCCTTAAACTGGTTAATCAGCTGATAAATCTCTTTCTTGGCGCCGACGTCCACACCGCGAGTGGGCTCGTCGAGGATCAGCACTTTTGGACGCGTCATCAGACCGCGCGCAATCGCCACTTTCTGCTGATTACCGCCGGAAAGCAGGCCGATAGCCTGTTCCATCGAAGGCGTTTTCACATTGAACAGGCGGATAAAATCGCTAACCGCCTGCTGTTCATCTTTATGCTTTAAGCCACCGCCGTTGCGGCTGAAATAGCGCAGCGCGGTCAGAGACATGTTCTCTTTCACCGACATGCCCAGCACCAGGCCATCGCGTTTACGGTCTTCAGAGATATAAACGATGCCGTTTGCCAGCCCATCCTGCGGAGAACGGGTGACGACTTCATGGCCGTTAAGCGTGACGTAACCGCTAGTACGCGGCAGCGCGCCGTACAGCACTTTCATCAATTCGGTACGACCCGCGCCCATCAGGCCCGCCACACCCAGGATTTCACCCTGGCGCAGCGTAAAGGAAACATTGTCGACGCCTGGACCGCACAGGTTGTCCACCTTCAGACGGACATCACCCGGCGCTTTATCCAGCCGCGGATACTGATCTTCAAGCTTGCGCCCCACCATCATTTCGATCAGCGAATCTTCGGTCAGAGAGGCCACTTCGCGCTCGGCAATAAACTGCCCGTCGCGGAACACGGTGACGTCATCGCAAATCTCGAAAATCTCTTTCATGCGGTGAGAGATATAAACAATGCCACGTCCCTGCGATTTCAACTCGCGGATGACGCGGAATAAGGATTCGGTTTCGGTATCGGTGAGTGCATCGGTCGGTTCATCCATCACGATGACTTTTGACTCGAAACTCAGAACTTTCGCGATTTCCACCATCTGCTGGTCGCCGATCGAAAGATCGCCCACCAGACGGTCGCTCTTAAAGCGCAGATTCAATTTCGCCAGCAGTTTGTCGGCTTCGGCGTACATCTGCTTCCAGTCGATTTTGCCAAAGCGGCCCACAAACTCACGGCCAAGGAAGATATTTTCCGCAATGGTAAGCTGCGGGATCAGGTTTAATTCCTGATGGATAATGCCGATCCCGGCTTCCTGTGAGGATTTCGGTCCGGTGAAGGTGGTTTCTTTACCCAGCCACACCAGCGAACCCGCATCGCGTTGATAGATGCCGGTCAGCACTTTCATCATGGTGGATTTGCCAGCGCCGTTTTCACCTACCAGCGCCATCACGCGACCGGCGTAAACATTCAACGCCGCGCAAGAGAGGGCTTTTACGCCCGGGAACGATTTATCGATCCCTTTGAGTTGTAATAATGCGTCCATGACGGCCTCAGAACGTGACGCCAGCACAGAGAATGATATTCGCATACGGGGAACACTCCCCGCTGCGAATCACCGCCTGACTGTCTGCGGTTTGTTGTTTGAACTGTTCGTGCGTCGTGTAACGAATTTCAATGGTGTTTCCCTGGTGTTGTTGCAGTTGCTCTATGTGGCCGAGCAACGTTTCGTGGAGTTGCGGATTATGTTGTTTAATTTCCGTCGCGAGAATGGCTGTCTCAACCTGCATCTCCGCCGTCACCACATCAAGTACCTGCATAAACGAGGGAACACCCTGCGTTAATGCCATATCAATACGCGTTGTGCTGTGCGGAACCGGTAAGCCTGCATCGCAAACCACCAGCGTATCGGTATGCCCAAGACGGGAAATAACCGATGAGATTTCAGAATTGAGTACCGTGCCTTTCTTCATTTTGTTGCTCCACTAGCGAAACGTTTCGCTGAAATAAGTGTAGCCGTAAGAGTGTTCAGAAAACCATCATGACGTAACAGAATTGTGATCGACGTCGAAACGTTTCGCTAAGTAAAATCTGAAGGGGAAAACAAAAAAAATGCCGGGTGAGCGTTGCGCTTCCCGGCATTCATGCGGCGATTTAAATCTCGACCTGCGTACCTAATTCAATCACACGATTAGGCGGAATCTCAAACTGATCCGGCGCACGCAGGGCGTTACGTTGGAGAATGAGATACAGCTTGCCACGCAGGCGCAGATACCATGGCCGTTTGCCGACAATCAGCGACTCGTGCGACATAAAGAACGAGGTTTCCATCATGCGACAGCTCAGCCCTTCGAGACCGCAGCGGTGGAAGACCTCTTCCACGTTCGGCGTTTCGCGCCAGCCGTAGCTTGCCACCACGCGCCAGAACGTTGGGGATAATTGTTCTATCTGAACGCGACGAACGTTGTGCACGTAAGGCGCATCTTCAGTACGTAGCGTCAGCAAAATCACACGTTCGTGCAGCACTTTGTTGTGCTTGAGGTTATGCATCAGCGCAAACGGAATCACTTTCTGTGCACGCGACATGTATACCGCGGTGCCAGGCACGCGTACCGGCGGTGATTTCTCCAGCGAGGCGATCATCGCCTCAAGAGAGTTACCGTGCTCATGCATGCGGCGCAGCAGGCGGAATCGCTCGCTTTTCCACGTTGTCATCACGATGAACATCACCAGACCCAGCGTTAACGGCAGCCAGCCACCCGAGACGATTTTATCCAGGTTTGCCGAGAACAGTGGCAAATCAATACACAGCAGCCCCACCAGAATCAGCGCCACCAGGAACTTATTCCAGTGCCAGTTCCGGTACGCCACGGTAGTCGACAGAATCGACGTAAGCACCATCGTCCCCGTGACGGCAATACCGTACGCCGCCGCCAGATTGCTGGAGTGTTCAAAGCTGACAATCACGATCACTACGGCAACATAAAGCAGCCAGTTAATGAACGGGATGTAGATCTGACCGGATTCCATCTCCGAGGTATGAATAATGCGCATCGGCGACAAATATCCGAGGCGAACCGCCTGACGCGTCAACGAGAACACCCCCGAGATCACCGCCTGAGACGCGATAACGGTCGCCAGCGTCGCGATAATCAACATCGGCACCAGCGCCCAGTCCGGCGCCAGCAGGAAGAACGGGTTTTTGATTGCCTCAGGGTTTTTCAGCAGCAGCGCCCCCTGGCCGAAGTAATTCAGCACCAGAGACGGCAGAACGACGGTAAACCATGCGAGGCGAATCGGCAGCTTCCCGAAGTGACCCATATCCGCATACAGCGCTTCGACGCCGGTAATAGAAAGCACCACCGCGCCAAGCGCAACAAACGAAACGGTTTTGTATTCCAGGAAGAAATGGACCGCCCAGATAGGGTTAAGAGCCTGCAGCACTTCTGGATTGCCGATAATTCCACGCAAACCCAGTGCCGCCAGGATCAGGAACCAGGCCAGCATAATCGGGGCAAACAGCTTACCCACCAGCCCCGTGCCATGTTTCTGAATCGCAAAAAGCAGAGTCAGGACAATAATGGCGAGCGGAACCACCCAGGTATCCAGCTGCGGCGCGATAATCTCCAGCCCCTCGATCGCCGAAAGCACCGAAATCGCAGGCGTGATCACCACTTCCCCATAGAAGAAGCTGCCACCAATCAACCCGATAATCACCAGGAAAGAGGTCATTCTTGCCGACGTGTTACGCCCCGCCAGGGACATCAACGTCAGAATCCCGCCTTCACCGGCGTTATCCGCGCGCATGACAAACGAGAGATATTTAAGCGAGACCACCAGAATCAGCAGCCAGAAGATGAGTGACAAAAAGCCAAACACGGCGTCACGTTCGACACCAAAACCAAACTGACCGGACAGACATTCGCGAAGCGTGTAAAGCGGGCTGGTGCCAATGTCACCGTAGACAACCCCAATAGCCGCAAGCGTTATAGCGCGTAATGATTGCTTATTATCAGTGCTCATAGACTAGTCTTTTCGTTGTAGAACAAATGTGTGCTGAGTCCCTTGGCCCACAAAAAGGCGCACAGTATGCACGATTAATCGCAAGATCGTATCCCTAAATGCAACCGCTTTAATTTAGCGCAAAGAAAATAGCGCCGTACTTCAGTCTATTACCAGCCCATGCCGAAACGTCTATACTCGCATCAAATAGCTGCAACGACAGCGAAAGGACGCAAAACTATTATGGCTCACTCACATTTATTAGCAGAAAGAATTTCCCGCCTCAGCAGCGCACTGGAGAAAGGCCTTTTCGAGCGTAGCCATGCGATTCGCTTGTGTTTGTTGGCCGCACTGAGCGGTGAAAGCGTCTTTTTACTTGGCCCTCCCGGCATTGCAAAAAGCCTGATCGCCCGCCGCCTGAAGTTCGCCTTTCAAAATGCACGCGCCTTTGAATATTTGATGACCCGTTTCTCCACACCTGAAGAGGTGTTTGGCCCGCTGTCGATTCAGGCGCTCAAAGATGAAGGGCGCTATCAGCGTTTAACGGCCGGCTATCTCCCTGAAGCAGAAATTGTTTTTCTGGATGAGATTTGGAAAGCCGGTCCCGCCATCCTGAATACGCTACTCACCGCCATCAACGAACGCCGCTTTCGCAACGGCGCGTATGAAGAAAAAATCCCGATGCGTTTGCTGGTGGCCGCTTCCAATGAACTGCCGGAAGCGGATAACAGCCTTGAGGCGTTGTATGACCGCATGTTAATTCGCCTTTGGCTGGACAAGGTGCAGGACAAATCCAATTTCCGCTCGATGCTCGTGAGCCAGCAGGACGAAAATGAAAATCCGGTTTCGCCTTCGCTACAGGTGACCGATGAAGAGTATCAGCAGTGGCAGCAGAATATCGGCAAGATAAAGCTGCCCGATTCGGTGTTTGAGCTGATCTTCATGCTGCGCCAGCAGCTGGATTTACTGCCATCAGCACCCTATGTGTCAGACCGTCGCTGGAAAAAAGCCATTCGCCTGTTGCAGGCGAGCGCATTATTCAGCGGAAGAGACGCCGTCGCCCCGATCGATCTTATCCTGCTAAAAGATTGCCTGTGGCACGATGCAGAAGGCATGAATCTCATGCAACAGCAGCTGGATGTTTTGATGACCGGGCACGCATGGGGACAGCAGACCATGCTCAACCAGCTGGGAGCCATCACTCAGCGACGCATCCAGCTTCAACAGCAGCAAAGTGACAAAACCGCGCTTAAAGTCAGTCGCCTCGGCGGGATGTTCTCGCGTAAACCTCACTATGAACTCCCCGCAGAATTGACTGAAACGTCGCTGACGCTTCTTCTGCAGCAACCGCTGAAACTCCACGATATGCAGGTGGTGCACATCACCCTGGAGCGCGAAGCGCTGGCGCAGTGGCTGGACAAAAGCGGCGAGATCCGCGGTAAGCTAAACGGGATCGGTTTTGCGCAGATCCTGAATATGGAAGTGGATACCAGCCTGCATCTGGTGATCCGCGATGTCAGTCTGCAAGGATCACGCCTTGCCCTGCCTGGCAACGCTGCGGAGAATGTGCCGGAAGAGATCAAACAGCAGTTGGAAGCACTGGACACCGAGTGGCACCAGCAACATACGCGCTTCAGTGAGCAGCAAAAATGCCTCTTTGTGCACAGCGACTGGTTGGGTCGTATCGAAGCCAGCCTGCAGGATGTCAGTGCGCAAATTAAACAGGCGCGTCAATGCTAACGCTGGATACGTTGAATGTGATGCTGGCCGTCGGAGAGGAGGGGTTGATCGAAGAGGTCGTGCTCACCCTACTCGCTTCTCCGCAGTTGGCAGCTTTCTTTGAAAAATTCCCCCGTATCAAAAAGGCCGTTACCGACGACCTGCCGCGCTGGCGCGATAGCCTGCGCAGACGTCTCAAAGAGACCGAAGTCCCGCCTGAACTGACGGAAGAGGTGGAGTGCTATCAGCAATGCCAGCGGTTATCGACACCTCAGTTCATGGTTCAACTGCCGCAAATTCTGACGCTACTTGATAAGGTGCATTCTCCTTATGCGACTCAGGCCCGCAAGCTGGTGACAGACAACGCCACGTTTACCCCGGCGTTGCATACCCTGTTTTTGCAGCGCTGGCGACTCAGCCTGGTGGTACAAACCACGTCACTCAACCAGCAGCTTCTGGAAGAGGAACGTGAACAACTGCTCAGTGAAGTTCAGGAACGCATGACGCTGACCGGGCAACTGGAACAGGTGCTGGTGGAAAATGAACATTCTGCCGGACGTCTTTGGGATATGAGCGCCGGGCAAATCAAACGCGGTGATTACCAGCTGATTGTGAAATACGGCGATTTTCTGGCGCAGCAACCCGAACTCATGCAACTCGCAGAACAGCTTGGGCGCTCACGGGAAGCCAAGTCAGTACCGAAAAAAGACGCCCCGATGGAAACCTTCCGCACGCTGGTGCGCGAGCCCGCCACCGTACCGGAGCAGGTGGACGGATTACAGCAGAGTGACGATATTTTACGCCTGTTGCCGACCGAACTGGCGACGCTGGGTATCACCGAACTGGAATATGAATTTTACCGTCGGCTGGTGGAGAAACAGCTGCTCACCTATCGCCTGCAGGGTGAATCCTGGCATGAGAAAATCAGCCAGCGCCCGGTCATACATCAGGATTTTGACGAACAGCCACGCGGCCCCTTTATTGTCTGCGTGGATACCTCGGGCTCAATGGGCGGTTTCAACGAGCAGTGCGCCAAAGCGTTTTGTCTGGCACTGATGCGCGTGGCCCTCGCAGACCGGCGTCGCTGCTTTATTATGCTGTTTTCCAGTGAAGTCGTAGGCTACGAATTAACGGCTGAACAGGGCATCGAACAGGCAATCCGCTTTTTGAGCCAGCGCTTTCGCGGCGGAACGGATATCGCCAGCTGTTTTCGTTCCATCATCGAACGGATGCAGGGCGGCGACTGGTATGACGCCGACGCGGTAGTGATATCTGATTTTATTGCCCAGCGATTGCCGGACGACGTGGTGGCAAAAGTGAAGTCGTTGCAGCGGGATCAACAACATCGCTTTCATGCCGTGGCGATGTCTGCACATGGAAAACCCGGCATCATGCGCATTTTCGATCATATCTGGCGCTTTGATACCGGGTTACGCAGCCGTCTTATCCGACGCTGGAAACGCTAATTAAAGAAGAGAATCTACGCTCGCACGAATCTGCTGTGGCCATACACCGCATTGAACCTGGCCGATATGGGAAAGTTGCAGCAGCAGCATCGTTAAACGAGACTGACCAATCCCGCCGCCGATAGTCTGCGGCATCTCGCCGCGCAGCAGCGCCTGGTGCCACTCGAGTTTCAGGCGATCTTCATCACCCGTCACCGCTAGCTGACGTTTAAGCGCGTCTGCATCCACGCGGATCCCCATTGAAGAAAGCTCAAACGCGTCTTCCAGAATCGGGTTCCAGACCAGAATGTCGCCGTTCAACCCCGCGCGTTCGTTTTCACCGGAGGTGCTCCAGTCATCATAATCCGGCGCACGCACGTCATGACGTTTGCCGTCAGACAGTTTACCCCCGATACCGATCAGGAATACCGCGCCCAGCTCTTTAGCGATCGCACGCTCACGGCCTTTTGCATCCAGATCCGGGAAACGGCTCAACAGATCCTGACTGTGAATAAAGTGGATCGTGTCTGGCAGGAACGGTGTCAGACCGAACTCTTTACTGACGGCTGTTTCCGTCGCTTTGATTCCCGCATAAATCGCTTCTACGGTGGATTTCAGCGTACCGACATGGCGTTCGCCATCACCCATCACGCGCTCCCAGTCCCACTGGTCAACGTAGACAGAATGAATGGCAGTCAGGCGGTCTTCATCGGGGCGCAGGGCTTTCATGTGCGTGTAAAGCCCTTCGCCCGCGCTGAAGTCGTGTTGTCCTAACGTTTGACGCTTCCATTTCGCCAGTGAATGCACCACTTCGAACTGGGCGTCTGGCAGTGTTTTCACTTTGACCTGTACCGCTTTTTCGCAACCAGACAGGTTATCTTGCGTCCCATCACCTACGCGGCTGAGGATCGGTGCCTGAACTTCAATCAGGCCCAACTTCTCTTCAAGCTGATGTGAAAAATGGGATTTAACGAAGCTGATCTGGCGTTGTTTTACGATGTAAGCGGTTTTCATTTTTATACTCCTGCGTCCTGTTGATATTGATTAAGCAACAAAACAGGGCATCAATACAATAATCCAACAACAAAAAGCCACGTTCACTTTTGATTCGATAAAATAACAGGCTAGAATAGAGTGATTACTCATTCTTCATAAGAAAAAACGATGGAAAATTATCAGATCGATAATCTGGACCGCGGCATCCTTGAAGCATTAATGGCGAATGCACGTACCGCTTACGCCGAACTGGCAAAACAATTTGGCGTAAGTCCCGGCACGATTCACGTTCGTGTAGAAAAGATGAAGCAGGCCGGCATCATTACCGGAGCGCGAATTGACGTCAGCCCTAAGCAGTTGGGTTATGACGTGTGCTGCTTCATTGGCATTATTCTGAAAAGTGCGAAAGATTATCCGTCTGCGTTGGCAAAACTTGAAAGCCTGGAAGAGGTGACTGAAGCCTATTACACCACAGGGCACTACAGCATCTTTATTAAGGTCATGTGCCGGTCGATCGACGCCCTGCAACAGGTACTTATCAACAAGATCCAAACAATTGATGAAATTCAGTCCACCGAGACACTGATCTCCCTGCAGAACCCGATCATGCGTACCATCCGCCCGTAGCAGGGCGTTTTAATCACCACATTTTCCACAGGTAGATCCCAGCTCACTCACAGCGTACAATGATCCCCCTCTTTATATGAGCGAGCGATCATGGCAGATATAACTCTTATCAGTGGCAGTACTCTTGGCGGCGCGGAATACGTTGCAGAACATTTGGCCGAAAAGCTCGAAGATGCTGGGTTTTCTACCGAAACACTGCACGGCCCGTTACTGGAAGACCTTCCTACTGATGGGATTTGGCTGCTGATCACGTCAACGCATGGCGCTGGCGACATCCCGGACAATCTGCAACCTCTCTATGATGAGCTACTTGAGCAGCAACCGAGCCTGACCGCCGTACGTTTTGGTGCAGTGGGTATCGGCAGCCGCGAATATGACACTTTTTGCGGTGCAATAGAAAAAGTTGAAGCCGCGATCACGTCCTGCGGTGCAAAACAGATCGGCGAAACATTGAAGATCAACGTCCTCGATCACGATATTCCAGAGGATCCAGCCGAAGAATGGCTGAGTGAATGGAAAAATTTACTCAAAAACGATTAAAGATCACGCGATCAGATGTGGATAAGTCTGGTTAAAAGCTTGGGTTAAGCGGTAGTTATCCAAGGTATAACGCTTGCTTCCTTTTTGAGCTGTGGATAAAGGCACGATCTAACCCCAGCTTATACTGTCCAGGATCACCGATCATTCACAGCAAACGATCCTTTCTAACGTTATGATCTTCCTGATGAGATCCCGCTTATCCACAGAAACGTGCGATCCTAATAAGAGATCATAGTAAAACAGATCTCTAAATAAGAAGATCTTCTTTTTAATAGCCAAGATCCCAATGCTTTCTCGAAAGACTAAACTTGAGTAGAATCCACGGCCCGGGCTTAAATCCATTTTCAAACCGCTTTACGCAAGGCAGGAAAGCATGTTTTATCAGGATCCTTTTGACGTCATCATCATTGGCGGGGGTCATGCAGGCACTGAGGCCGCCATGGCCGCAGCGCGTATGGGTCAACAGACCCTGCTTTTGACACACAATATCGACACGCTGGGACAAATGTCCTGTAATCCGGCGATTGGCGGCATTGGGAAAGGACACCTGGTAAAAGAAGTCGATGCCCTCGGCGGCTTGATGGCGAAGGCGATCGATCATGCTGGAATTCAGTTTAGGATACTAAACGCGAGCAAAGGACCGGCAGTCCGCGCCACCCGTGCTCAGGCAGACCGTGTGTTGTACCGGCAGGCGGTGCGTACTGCGCTGGAGAATCAACCCAATCTGATGATCTTCCAGCAGGCGGTTGAAGATCTGATCGTCGAAAACGATCGCGTTGTCGGTGCGGTGACCCAAATGGGACTCAAATTCCGCGCCAAGGCGGTTGTGTTAACTGTGGGGACTTTCCTCGACGGCAAAATTCATATTGGTCTGGATAATTACAGCGGTGGCCGTGCTGGCGATCCGCCATCCATTTCGCTGTCCCGTCGTTTACGTGAGCTTCCGCTGCGCGTTAATCGCCTGAAGACCGGTACGCCGCCGCGCATTGACGCGCGCACTATCGATTTCAGCGTGCTGGCTCAACAGCATGGTGACACGCCTGTTCCTGTCTTCTCGTTCATGGGCAATGCTGCTCAACATCCTCAACAGGTACCGTGTTACATCACGCATACCAACGAGAAAACTCATGATGTGATCCGCAATAATCTCGATCGCAGCCCGATGTATGCCGGGGTGATCGAGGGGATCGGCCCACGCTATTGCCCGTCGATCGAAGACAAAGTGATGCGCTTTGCCGATCGTAACCAGCACCAGATCTTCCTGGAGCCGGAAGGCCTGACATCTAATGAAATTTATCCGAATGGCATCTCCACCAGCCTGCCGTTTGATGTTCAGATCCAAATCGTGCGTTCAATGCAGGGCATGGAAAATGCAAAAATTGTGCGCCCTGGCTATGCGATTGAGTACGATTTCTTCGATCCTCGCGATCTGAAGCCGACACTGGAAAGCAAATTTATTCAGGGCCTGTTCTTTGCCGGTCAAATTAACGGCACTACGGGTTACGAAGAAGCCGCTGCCCAAGGGCTGCTGGCGGGCTTGAACGCCGCTCGTTTTTCTGCCGAAAAAGAGGGCTGGGCGCCGCGTCGCGATCAGGCTTATCTGGGTGTTCTTGTTGACGATCTCAGCACGATGGGCACAAAAGAACCGTACCGCATGTTTACCTCGCGTGCGGAATATCGTCTGATGCTGCGCGAAGATAATGCCGATTTGCGTCTCACCGAAAAGGGTCGTGAGTTGGGTCTGGTTGATGACGAACGCTGGGCACGCTTCAACGAAAAGCTGGAACGTATCGAAACCGAACGTCAGCGTCTGAAATCGACCTGGGTGAATCCGCTAGCCGATTCCGCTGCCGAAGTGAATGCTCACTTAACAGCGCCGCTGTCGCGTGAAGCCAGCGGTGAAGATCTGTTACGTCGCCCCGGCATGACTTATGAACAGCTGGTGCAGATGACGCCATTTGCACCAGGCCTTGACGATGCTGAAGCGGCTGAGCAGGTTGAAATTCAGGTCAAATACGAAGGTTACATCGCTCGTCAGCAGGATGAGATCGAAAAACAGCAGCGCAATGAAAATACGCTGCTGCCAGAAATGCTGGATTATCGTCAGGTGACGGGGTTGTCTAACGAAGTGATCGCCAAACTGAACGATCATAAACCCGTCTCGATCGGTCAGGCATCGCGTATTTCTGGCGTAACACCGGCGGCCATTTCCATTCTGCTGGTCTGGCTGAAAAAACAAGGTATGCTGCGCCGCAGCGCTTAAGTCTATGATAATCGTTGCCCGGTCGCATTGCGTTGGCCGGGCCAACAATCCTCTCTACAGGTATTCACCGTGCTCAACAAACTCTCTCGTCTGCTGGAACAGGCCGGCATTTCGCTCACCGATCACCAGAAAAACCAGCTGGTGGCGTATGTCGATATGCTGAACAAATGGAATAAAGCGTATAACCTTACGTCAGTTCGCGATCCTAACGAGATGCTGATTCGTCATATTCTCGATAGCATTGTGGTTGCGCCTCATCTGCACGGCGAGCGCTTTATTGACGTCGGGACTGGCCCGGGATTACCCGGTATTCCGCTATCAATTGTGCGACCTGAGTGTCAGTTCACGTTGCTGGACAGCCTTGGCAAGCGCGTACGTTTCCTGCGTCAGGTGCAGCATGAGCTGAAGCTTGAGAATATTGAGCCGGTGCAGAGCAGGGTAGAAGCGTTTCCTTCCGAGCCGCCATTTGATGGCGTGATCAGCCGAGCATTCGCTTCCCTCAACGACATGGTGAGTTGGTGCAAGCATTTACCGGCGCAGGATGGCCGTTTTTATGCGCTTAAAGGTCTGGTGCCTGATGATGAAATCGCCCAGTTACCTGAGGGTTATAGCGTCGATTCGATTACTAAACTTCAGGTTCCGCAGCTTGAGGGTGAACGTCATTTGGTGGTGATTAAACCAAATCATTTTTAAAAGATGTATAAAAATGTGGAATTTGTGCTGTTCTTAGTGTGTTAAAAAACAGCATGGAAAAAAGATTCCCTTAGAGGCTGATTTAACGTGAATGTTACCAGTGATTTTCTTGGGGTTAACTTCATCAGTGTTGTTAACCCAAAAGATAGTCAAGCATGAAAATATCAGCCTGCTAAAAGTCGGAATCGGTAACAACATATTGATGTTAAATTTTTATTAAAAATGTCAATGAAAGGTTTTTGTTGTAGATAAGGTTGTTTTGAGAAAAGTTGCGTTAATTAACCTTTAATATCATAAAGATGAAATAATGCGATTTATGGATTTGATAAATATGACCTTATCGTAAATGTGTATTTTGTGATCTCGTGCACGCTTTATCATCAACGTTTCAGAGCAGTTTGCCGTTTTGCATTCTGGCTCACTCTTTGATGAAAAGTTGAAAAATAGCGGTAGTGAAAAATTTTTAAACATTTATTCACCTTTTCGCTACTTATTGTTTGAATTCACGGGGGCGCACCGTATAATTTGTCCGCTTTTTGCTGCTTGACTCTGAGCCTTAAAGAACGTTTTATACGACACGCGACGTACCTCGAAGGGAGCAGGAGTTTAACGTGATGTCTGTGTCGCTCTTAAGTAGAAACGTTGCACGTAAACTTCTGTTCATACAGTTTTTGGCCGTGATAGCAAGTGGACTGCTGTTCAGCCTGAAAGACCCCTTCTGGGGCATCTCCGCTGTTTGTGGAGGCCTGGCAGTGGTTTTGCCAAACATGTTATTTATGATTTTTGCCTGGCGTCATCAGGCGCATACACCCGCCAAAGGCCGCGTGGCCTGGTCCTTCGCTCTTGGCGAAGTGTGTAAGGTGTTGCTGACCTTTGCCTTACTGGTGGTGGCGCTGGCTGTTTTCAAAGTGGTATTTTTGCCGCTGATCGTGACGTGGGTTTTGGTGCTGGTGGTACAAGTTCTGGCGCCAGCTGTAATCAACAACAAAGGGTAAAAGGCATCATGGCTTCAGAAAATATGACGCCGCAGGATTACATAGGTCACCATCTGACGAACCTTCAGATGGATCTGCGTACATTCTCGCTGGTGGATCCGCATAACCCCCCGGCAACCTTCTGGACGCTCAACATTGACTCCATGTTCTTCTCAGTGGTGTTGGGTCTGTTGTTCCTGGCCATGTTCCGTAGCGTTGCTAAAAAAGCGACCAGCGGCGTTCCAGGGAAATTCCAGACGGCAATTGAATTAGTCATCGGCTTTGTTCATGGCAGCGTCAAAGACATGTATCACGGTAAGAGCAAGCTGATTGCTCCACTGGCGTTGACTGTCTTCGTCTGGGTCTTCCTGATGAACCTGATGGACCTTCTGCCTATCGACCTGCTGCCATACATCGGTGAGCATGTCTTCGGCCTGCCTGCACTGCGTGTGGTTCCGTCTGCTGACGTGAACATCACCCTGTCCATGGCGCTGGGCGTATTCATCCTGATTCTTTTCTACAGCATCAAAATGAAAGGCGTAAGCGGCTTCGTGAAAGAGCTTACCTTGCAGCCGTTCAACCACTGGGCGTTTATTCCGGTCAACCTGATCCTGGAAGGCGTGAGCCTGCTGTCCAAACCGGTTTCTCTCGGTCTGCGACTGTTCGGCAACATGTATGCGGGTGAGCTGATTTTCATTCTGATCGCGGGTCTTCTGCCGTGGTGGTCACAGTGGATTCTGAATGTGCCATGGGCCATTTTCCACATCCTGATCATTACGCTGCAAGCCTTTATCTTCATGGTTCTGACGATCGTCTATCTGTCGATGGCGTCTGAAGAGCACTGATTTTTTACCAACACTACTACGTTTTTATTTGAAACAAACTGGAGACTGTCATGGAAAACCTGAATATGGATCTGCTGTACATGGCTGCCGCTGTGATGATGGGTCTGGCGGCTATCGGTGCTGCGATCGGTATCGGCATCCTCGGGGGCAAATTCCTGGAAGGCGCAGCGCGTCAACCGGATCTGATTCCTCTGCTGCGTACTCAGTTCTTTATCGTTATGGGTCTGGTGGATGCAATCCCAATGATCGCTGTAGGTCTGGGTCTGTACGTGATGTTTGCTGTCGCGTAGTAGTAGTTTTAAAAACCTAAGCCACAGAAATTTAAGAGGTATTGTGCTGTGAACATGAACGCAACAATCCTCGGCCAGGCCATCGCGTTTATTCTCTTTGTCTGGTTCTGTATGAAGTACGTATGGCCGCCTTTAATGGCTGCCATCGAAAAACGTCAAAAAGAAATTGCTGACGGTTTGGCTTCTGCAGAGCGCGCTAAGAAAGATTTGGACCTTGCACAGGCCAACGCGACAGACCAGCTGAAAAAAGCGAAAGCAGAAGCTCAGGTCATCATTGAACAGGCTAACAAACGCCGTTCACAGATCCTGGACGAAGCAAAAGCTGAAGCAGAACAGGAACGCACTAAGATCGTTGTACAGGCGCAGGCTGAAATTGATGCTGAGCGTAAACGTGCACGTGAAGAACTGCGTAAGCAGGTTGCGATTCTGGCTGTTGCTGGCGCCGAGAAGATCATCGAACGTTCCGTGGATGAAGCTGCTAATAGCGACATCGTGGACAAACTTGTCGCTGAACTGTAAGGAGGGAGGGGCTGATGTCTGAATTTGTTACGGTAGCTCGCCCCTACGCCAAAGCAGCTTTTGACTTTGCTGTCGAACACCAAAATGTCGACCGCTGGCAGGATATGCTGGCGTTTGCCGCTGAGGTAACGAAAAACGAGCAAATGGCTGAGATGCTTTCAGGTGCGTTAGCACCAGAAACGCTTGCTGCGTCGTTTATCGCCGTTTGTGGCGAGCAGCTGGACGCCAGCGGCCAGAACCTGATTAAGGTTATGGCTGAAAATGGTCGTCTACGCGTGCTCCCGGATGTTCTTGAGCAGTTCGAGCACTTACGTGCTCTCAGTGAAGCTACCGCCGAAGTTGAAGTGACCTCGGCGAACGAACTGAGTGAAGAACAGCTTGCGAAGATCACCGCCGCGATGGAAAAACGTCTGTCACGCAAAGTTAAGCTGAATTGCAAAATCGATAAGTCTGTAATGGCAGGCGTAATCATCCGAGCGGGTGATATGGTCATTGATGGTAGCGTACGCGGCCGTCTTGAACGCCTTGCAGACGTCTTGCAGTCTTAAGGGGACTGGAGCATGCAACTGAATTCCACCGAAATCAGCGAACTGATCAAGCAGCGCATTGCTCAGTTTAGTGTTGTGAGTGAAGCTCATAACGAAGGTACTATTGTTTCTGTAAGTGACGGTGTTATCCGCATCCACGGCCTGGCCGATTGTATGCAGGGTGAGATGATTTCCCTGCCGGGTAACCGTTACGCAATCGCACTGAACCTGGAGCGCGACTCCGTAGGTGCAGTTGTGATGGGCCCGTACGCTGACCTTGCCGAAGGCATGAAAGTCAAATGTACTGGTCGTATTCTGGAAGTTCCAGTCGGCCGTGGCCTGCTGGGTCGCGTGGTGAACACCCTGGGTGCACCAATCGACGGTAAAGGCCCGGTTGATAACGATGGCTTCTCGCCAATCGAAGTTATCGCACCAGGCGTTATCGAACGTCAGTCCGTTGATCAGCCAGTGCAGACTGGTTATAAATCCGTTGATGCCATGATCCCAATCGGTCGTGGTCAGCGTGAATTGATCATCGGTGACCGTCAGACCGGTAAAACCGCGATGGCAATCGATGCGATCATCAACCAGCGCGACTCCGGTATCAAATGTGTGTACGTGGCTATCGGCCAGAAAGCGTCCACCATTTCTAACGTGGTTCGTAAACTGGAAGAGCACGGCGCACTGTCTAACACCATCGTTGTGGTTGCGACTGCTTCTGAATCCGCTGCACTGCAATACCTGGCGCCTTATGCGGGTTGTGCAATGGGCGAATACTTCCGTGACCGCGGTGAAGATGCGTTGATCGTATACGATGACCTGTCTAAACAGGCTGTTGCTTACCGTCAGGTTTCCCTGCTGCTGCGCCGTCCACCAGGACGTGAAGCATTCCCGGGCGACGTGTTTTATCTCCACTCCCGTCTGCTTGAGCGCGCATCCCGCGTAAACGCGGAATACGTTGAGAACTTCACCAAAGGTGAAGTGAAAGGTAAAACCGGTTCTCTGACTGCTCTGCCGATTATCGAAACCCAAGCGGGTGACGTTTCTGCGTTCGTTCCAACCAACGTAATTTCGATTACCGATGGTCAGATCTTCCTGGAAACCAACCTGTTTAACTCCGGTATTCGTCCTGCAGTTAACCCAGGTATCTCCGTATCCCGTGTTGGTGGTGCTGCTCAGACCAAGATCATCAAGAAACTGTCCGGTGGTATTCGTACCGCGCTGGCTCAGTATCGTGAACTGGCGGCGTTCTCGCAGTTCGCTTCCGATCTGGACGAAGCAACCCGTAAACAGCTGAGCCACGGTCAGAAAGTGACCGAACTCCTGAAGCAGAAACAGTATGCCCCAATGTCTGTTGCACAACAGGGCCTGGTGCTGTTCGCGGCTGAACGCGGTTACCTCGAAGATGTGGAACTGGCGAAAATCGGTAGCTTCGAAGCCGCTCTGTTGGCTTACGTTGACCGTGATCACGCTCCGCTGATGCAAGAGATCAACCAGTCCGGTGGCTATAACGACGAAATCGAAGGCAAGCTGAAAAGCATCCTCGATTCCTTCAAAGCAACCCAGTCCTGGTAACGTCCGGCGGTCTGTCTTAGGGCAGACCGCAAGGCATTGAGGAGAAGCTCATGGCCGGCGCAAAAGAGATACGTAGTAAGATCGCAAGCGTCCAGAACACGCAGAAGATCACTAAAGCGATGGAGATGGTCGCCGCTTCCAAAATGCGTAAATCGCAGGATCGCATGGCGTCCAGCCGTCCTTATGCAGATACCATGCGCAAAGTGATTGGTCACCTTGCAAACGGTAATCTGGAATATAAGCATCCTTACCTGGAAGAACGCGACGTTAAACGCGTGGGCTACCTGGTGGTGTCTACCGACCGTGGTCTGTGCGGTGGTTTGAACATTAACCTGTTCAAAAAACTGCTGGCGGATATGAAAGTCTGGTCCGATAAAGGCGTTCAAAGCGATATCGCGATGATCGGCTCTAAAGGCGTCTCTTTCTTTAATTCCGTAGGCGGCAATATTGTCGCTCAGGTGACGGGCATGGGTGATAACCCATCCCTGTCCGAGCTGATTGGCCCGGTAAAAGTGATGTTGCAGGCCTATGATGAAGGCCGTCTGGACAGACTTTACGTTGTCAGCAACAAATTTATTAACACCATGTCTCAGGTTCCGACCCTCACTCAGCTGCTGCCTTTACCGGCATCAGAAGATCAAGAGCTGAAGCAGAAAGCCTGGGATTACCTGTATGAACCCGATCCGAAACCGCTGCTGGATACCCTGCTGCGTCGTTACGTTGAATCTCAGGTTTATCAGGGTGTGGTAGAAAACCTGGCCAGCGAGCAGGCCGCACGTATGGTGGCGATGAAAGCCGCGACCGACAATGGCGGCAGCCTGATTAAAGAGCTGCAGTTGGTATACAACAAAGCTCGTCAGGCCAGCATTACTCAGGAACTCACCGAAATCGTCGGTGGTGCATCCGCGGTATAACCAGGTTAATTCGTAGAGGATTCAAGATGGCTACTGGAAAAATTGTCCAGGTAATCGGCGCCGTGGTTGACGTCGAATTCCCTCAGGATGCCGTACCGCGCGTGTACGATGCTCTTGAGGTACAGAATGGTAACGAGAGTCTGGTGCTGGAAGTTCAGCAGCAGCTCGGTGGTGGTATCGTACGTACTATCGCCATGGGTTCTTCCGACGGTCTGCGTCGTGGTCTGGCCGTTAAAGATCTCGAGCACCCGATCGAAGTCCCTGTTGGTAAAGCAACGCTGGGTCGTATCATGAACGTATTGGGTCAACCCATCGACATGAAAGGCGACATCGGTGAAGAAGACCGTTGGGCAATCCACCGTGCAGCACCTTCCTATGAAGAGCTGTCTAGCTCTCAGGAGCTGCTGGAAACCGGCATCAAAGTTATCGACCTGATGTGTCCGTTCGCTAAGGGCGGTAAAGTCGGTCTGTTTGGTGGTGCGGGTGTGGGTAAAACCGTAAACATGATGGAGCTGATCCGTAACATCGCGATCGAACACTCCGGTTACTCCGTGTTTGCAGGCGTAGGTGAGCGTACTCGTGAGGGTAACGACTTCTACCACGAAATGACCGACTCCAACGTTCTGGATAAAGTTTCCCTGGTTTATGGCCAGATGAACGAGCCACCAGGAAACCGTCTGCGCGTTGCGCTGACCGGTCTGACTATGGCTGAGAAGTTCCGTGACGAAGGTCGTGACGTACTGCTGTTCGTCGATAACATCTACCGTTACACCCTGGCCGGTACTGAAGTATCTGCACTGCTGGGCCGTATGCCTTCAGCGGTAGGTTACCAGCCGACGCTGGCAGAAGAGATGGGCGTTCTGCAGGAACGTATCACTTCTACCAAAACCGGTTCTATTACCTCCGTTCAAGCGGTATACGTACCTGCGGATGACTTGACTGACCCATCTCCAGCCACCACCTTTGCTCACTTAGATGCAACCGTGGTACTGAGCCGTCAGATCGCGTCTCTGGGTATCTACCCAGCCGTTGACCCGTTGGACTCCACCAGCCGTCAGCTGGATCCGCTGGTTGTTGGTCAGGAACACTACGACACCGCGCGTGGCGTACAGTCCCTGCTGCAACGTTACCAGGAACTGAAAGACATCATCGCCATCCTGGGTATGGATGAGTTGTCTGAAGAAGATAAACTGGTGGTAGCTCGCGCACGTAAGATTCAGCGCTTCCTGTCCCAGCCGTTCTTCGTAGCGGAAGTATTCACCGGTTCCCCAGGTAAATACGTTTCCCTGAAAGACACCATCCGTGGCTTTAAAGGCATCATGGAAGGCGAATACGATCACCTGCCGGAGCAGGCGTTCTACATGGTTGGTTCCATCGACGAAGCCGTGGAAAAAGCCAAAAAACTTTAACGCCTTAATCGGAGGGTGATATGGCAATGACTTACCACCTGGACGTCGTCAGCGCAGAGCAACAAATGTTCTCTGGTCTGGTCGAGAAAATCCAGGTAACGGGTAGTGAAGGTGAACTGGGTATTTTCCCAGGACACGCGCCGCTGCTCACCGCCATTAAGCCTGGTATGATCCGCATCGTAAAACAGTTCGGTCATGAAGAGTTTATCTATCTGTCCGGCGGCATTCTTGAAGTGCAGCCTGGCAGTGTGACCGTTCTTGCTGATACCGCTATTCGTGGCCAGGATCTCGACGAAGCGCGAGCTCTGGAAGCGAAGCGTAAAGCAGAAGAGCATATCAAAAGCTCTCATGGCGACGTGGATTACGCACAGGCGTCTGCTGAACTGGCCAAAGCGATCGCGAAATTACGCGTTATCGAGTTGACTAAAAAAGCGATGTAACACCGGCTTGAAAAGTACAAAAGCCAGTCTGGTTTCAGACTGGCTTTTTTTATGTTTGCGTTTCACAATAATTGAAACTGAAAAGGTGTTTTATTATTTTGTGATATATCTCACAAAAATATTGATCGGTTAAATTTTGGCGTGTAGACTTGTTTATGTGATGTGTATCACATAATTAATTCAGATTAAAAACAGGATGCCAACATGAAACTGATCAACAAAATCATCGCCCTTTTCAGCAGCATGAATATCTCTTTCGGAACTTTCAATCTGTAATACCGCTGATATGCATTGTGGCGCTGTGCTTACAGTGGTTCGATAAGCAAGCGCCATCTGCTACATCTTCAGCTCAGCCACCGTGGCTTTCTCGTCCAATATCTTCCCTTCGCTATTCACGCTTTGCCCTTTCTGCATAAAGTAATTCGTCCCATCAACGTTGCCGACGACGGCATCGTCATAGCGTCCTGGTTGCGTACGTACTGACTTATTACCGGAGAAAATGCCCTGTGTAGAGGGATCGCCATACGGGCTTGGTCGGAAGATAAAGTTAAAGCGCTGGTTATCCACTGCCACATTATTTTCGACAACCAGTTGGCCTGGGTTGAAGTTATCGGTAAACCCATCCAGATGATTGCCCACCGCCTTACTGTTACGCACTTCATGTGCTACGGGTTGCCCTTCACCGCCAAGTTTAAAACCGTTGCTGGTGTTGTTGCGTGCAATAGAATTCTCGATCACCACAACGCCGTTGGCACCGTCTTCAATCTTATTGAACAAATCAAAGCCGTCGTCGATATTGTCATGAGAATTGCAGTTCTCGAGGCGGTTACCCTCACCGACGCGCATCTTCACCGCAAATCCATCGGCGTTAATTTTACCAGGATCTTCATTGGAATAGGATTCGGAGTTGATCACCCGGTTATAGCTTGCCCATAGTGGCCGGCCTACGTTATCCGGAGATGAAATCTGAATGCCGGTATCGTCATTGCGATAAGCCGTCACACCTTCAATCAGATTATGACTGCCCTGAATGCGCAGGCTTTTCCCGGTAACGTCGATTCCGTTGATGTGCCAATAGCTCGCATCCACCAGCAACCCCTGAATCACCACTTTTCCATCCGCTTGCAGCGTTTTGATTTTGTCCGCGCTACCGCTGGCCGAAACCGGGATTTCGCTACGCGGATAATCACCTTTCGCCATAATAATTTTCCCGCCAGGCGCCAGCAGGCCAATGGCAGTTGTTAAATCCATCGGTGAAGCGGCCGTTCCCTGACCCTCCGCTTTCCCTTCAGGGGAAACGTGCAGTGTCGCTGCCGTGATACCCGCCACTTTTTCGACGGCAAATTTCTGCTGAACAGGTTCACCGCTGACAGGCGTAAAGGTTAAGTCAAAGGTGTTGTTATCATTTAGTTTTGCAGGCACGGAATACATTTCACCCGCTTTAACGGATTTATCATTGCCGATCACCACTTCGTTTTGGCGAAGACGGAAGACGCCATCGTCATTGGCGCGCGCTTGAACCAGATAATGCTCAGAGGCGCTCTTGCCAGGCGAGGCGATCTGGACAACCGGCGGTAATGCTTTTGGCTGCCAGGGCTTACTGGCAACCGTTTTTGCCGCAGATGTTGTCAGAGCCGCATTGGTCACGGTGATTTTTGCGTTACGAGAAGCAAAGAAACCCACGTAATAGCGATCCTGATTTTGTACCGAAATCAAATTGGCACGGGGGACGCTTTGGCTGACCCACGCGTCACTTCCTGTGGGTGCCCACGCGGTGACAAACCCCTCGTTCGTTCTTTGCAGCTTAAGCCGAAATTCAGGCGTCTGGCTTAAATCCACTTCTTCCTTATAGCTCTGTTTTTTTATCGCCGCGCCTGCGTTACCCCACGGACGAGAAATCCCTTCACGCGTGATAGCCTGCATTTTAACCCGCTGATGGTCCTTTTTATCCTGCGTCATAATGGCATTCATCACCAGATTCGACGCTGCAGGAAACTCTTCGTAACCCTCTTTCAGCGGCTGCTGACGTGGCACGCCGATCACATCACGCACTAACAGACCTGCGCCTTCCTGAGCCGCTGGCTTCGCCCCATTCTCCGGACCAAACTGATCAACTCTGACGGTCGCTTCTAAAATAAAATTCTCGCGGGTTGGAAGCTCGGTATAGAAGAACGTCAATCCGTCGTGCGAATTGGCGATTTTGCCTCCCCGGCTTTCAATCGTGAAAGGCTTTGAGAGATCAACTGCGTCTTGCGGCGTCAGTTTTTTTCCATCAGTCGTGACGTCGTTGACACCAATTTTCTCGGGTAACACGTTTGACGAGAAATTCACGTCTGTCGATTGGCCAAACGCGATCGCTTTCCAGACATGCGGCTTTTCTGCTGCGTTGACGATAAAGGAGCTACACATCATTAGAGCCAGAGGTATTTTATAATTCATCTTATTCTCCTGATTGATATTTGAGCGCCATTATCATCAAGATGAAACGTTGTTTCTTTTTTGGTTGTCACAATATTGGATAATTAAAACGTTGTTTTGCTTTGAGGTGATCTTTATTCATGAGGCGAAAAAATAGCTAACCTGTTGTAGGCGCTCGCGACTTCCCGTAAGAAAGCTATTTTCCAGAGGAAAAGTGATTTACTCTGCCCTTAAAAGTATCCTCAAATAGCCATTAATGCCGGATGTTGAGCGTTTTACCAGCAGCCCATTTTATGCTGCAAAATATGTAGAATTTTCAACGTCAAAGGGTTCTACTTCTCACTCAAATTACAGTCAGGACGCGTATGTTGAACAATACGATGAGCGTGGTCATCCTTGCCGCAGGCAAAGGCACCCGCATGTATTCCGATCTTCCTAAGGTGTTGCACACGTTGGCAGGAAAGCCGATGGTGCAGCATGTCATTGATGCGGCGAATGAATTGGGCGCGAGCAATGTTCATCTGGTCTATGGCCACGGTGGCGATCTGCTGAAAAAGACGCTGGGCGATGAGAATCTCAACTGGGTGCTTCAGGCTGAACAGTTGGGAACCGGCCATGCCATGCAGCAGGCCGCGCCATTCTTTGCGGACGACGAAGATATTCTGATGCTTTACGGCGACGTACCGCTGATTGCTGTTGAAACCTTAACACGCCTGCGTGAAGCCAAACCGCAGGGTGGCATCGGTTTACTGACTGTAAAGCTAGACGACCCGACGGGCTATGGCCGTATCACCCGTGAAAACGGCAAGGTGACGGGCATTGTCGAGCATAAAGACGCCTCCGACGAGCAGCGCCAGATTCAGGAAATTAACACCGGCATTCTGATCGCCAACGGCGCGGATCTGAAGCGCTGGCTGTCAAAACTGAACAACAACAATGCGCAGGGTGAATACTACATCACCGATATCATCGCGATGGCGTATCACGAAGGTCGTGAAATTACAGCCGTTCATCCGACGCGCATCAGCGAAACAGACGGCGTAAACAACCGTCTTCAGCTTTCCCGTCTGGAGCGTATCTATCAGGCTGAGCAGGCGGAAAAACTGCTGCTGGCGGGCGTGATGCTGCGCGATCCGGCGCGTTTCGACCTGCGCGGTACGCTTGCTCACGGGCGTGATGTTGAAATTGACACTAACGTTATTATTGAAGGCCAGGTGACGCTGGGTCATCGCGTGAAAATCGGTACCGGGTGTGTGATCAAAAACAGCGTCATTGGTGACGATTGTGAGATTAGCCCGTACAGCGTGGTAGAAGACGCACGTCTTGAAGCGGCCTGTACCATTGGTCCTTTCGCGCGTCTGCGCCCAGGCGCTGAACTGCTGGAAGGCGCCCACGTTGGCAACTTTGTTGAGATGAAAAAAGCCCGTCTGGGTAAAGGCTCGAAAGCCGGTCATCTGACCTATCTCGGCGATGCGGAAATTGGCGATAACGTCAATATCGGCGCGGGTACGATTACCTGTAACTACGATGGTGCCAATAAATTTAAAACCATTATCGGCGATGATGTATTCGTCGGTTCTGACAGCCAACTGGTGGCTCCGGTCACGATCGGCAAAGGCGTTACGATTGCGGCGGGAACGACCGTGACACGTGATGTGGCGGAAAATGAGCTCGTGCTTAGCCGCGTGCCGCAGGTTCACAAGCAAGGCTGGCAACGTCCGGTGAAGAAAAAGTAACTGACCTCACCTGAACCGTCCTCCCACAGAGGATCATTCGGTGCGGTGTTTTCTCCCTCGCCCCTTTGGGGAGAGGGTCGGGATGAGGGGATAACATAATCCCCCGCCCAAATGCAGTACCCAAAATATAACCCCACTCTCTACAAGGCTCGGGGCGCCCGGAAGGGCATTACCCAAAAGGGTAAATACAGATCAGCGGCAACGCATGGCATAACGCCATAATCAGGAAATCTAACTATGTGTGGAATTGTTGGCGCAGTTGCGCAGCGTGATATTGCTGAAATCCTTATCGAAGGATTACGTCGTCTGGAATACCGTGGTTACGACTCTGCCGGTCTGGCAGTGGTTGATGCAGAAGGGCACATGACCCGCCTGCGTCGCCTCGGTAAAGTGCAAATGCTGGCGCAAGCTGCAGAAGAAACGCCGCTGCATGGCGGCACCGGTATTGCGCATACGCGCTGGGCGACGCACGGCGAGCCCTCTGAAGGCAACGCGCACCCGCATGTGTCTGAACACATCGTCGTGGTGCATAACGGCATTATCGAAAACCACGAACCGCTGCGCGACGAACTCAAAGCGCGGGGTTACACCTTTGTTTCTGAAACTGATACCGAAGTTATTGCGCACTTGGTTCACTGGGAACTGGCGCAAGGCGGTACGCTGCGTGAAGCGGTGCTGCGAGCCATCCCTCAGCTGCGCGGTGCATACGGTACGGTGGTCATGGATTCTCGCGATCCGAGCACCCTGCTGGCTGCTCGTTCCGGTAGCCCGATGGTCATCGGCATGGGCATGGGCGAGAACTTTATCGCCTCCGATCAGCTGGCTCTGCTGCCGGTTACTCGTCGCTTTATCTTCCTGGAAGAGGGTGATATCGCCGAAGTGACACGTCGTAGCGTCACGGTCTTTGATAAGTCTGGTGCGCAAGTGAAGCGTCAGGAGATTGAATCCAATCTGCAGTACGATGCGGGTGACAAAGGCACGTATCGTCACTACATGCAGAAAGAGATTTACGAGCAGCCGAACGCGATCAAAAACACGCTCATCGGGCGCATCAACCACGGCGAAGTGGATCTGAGCGAGCTGGGTGCAAACGCAAATGAGATGCTGGCGAAAGTTGAGCATATTCAGATTGTGGCCTGCGGAACGTCTTACAACTCCGGCATGGTTTCGCGTTACTGGTTTGAAGCGCTGGCTGGCGTACCGTGCGATGTGGAAATCGCCTCTGAATTCCGCTACCGCAAATCAGCGGTACGTCGCAACAGTCTGATGATCACCCTTTCCCAGTCAGGTGAAACGGCGGATACCCTGGCGGCACTGCGTTTGTCTAAAGAGCTGGGATATCTTGGCTCGCTGGCAATCTGTAACGTGCCGGGTTCATCGCTGGTGCGTGAATCCGATCTGGCACTGATGACCAAAGCGGGTACGGAAATCGGTGTGGCGTCGACCAAAGCGTTCACCACGCAGCTGACCGTTCTGCTGATGCTGGTGGCGAAACTGGCGCGTCTGAAAGGCCAGGATGCGGCGATTGAGCACGATATCGTGCATGGTTTGCAGGCGTTGCCGAGCCGTATTGAGCAGATGCTGTCTCAGGACAAACGCATTGAAGCGCTGGCTGAAGATTTCTCTGACAAACACCACGCGCTGTTCCTGGGCCGTGGCGATCAGTATCCGATTGCGCTGGAAGGCGCGCTGAAGCTGAAAGAGATCTCTTATATTCACGCCGAGGCCTACGCGGCAGGTGAGCTGAAACACGGCCCACTGGCGCTGATTGACGCGGATATGCCGGTTATTGTTGTGGCACCGAACAACGAACTGCTGGAAAAACTGAAATCCAACATCGAAGAAGTGCGCGCCCGTGGCGGCCAGCTGTATGTCTTCGCCGATCAGGATGCCGGTTTTGTCAGCAATGACAACATGCACATCATTGAGATGCCGCATGTGGAAGAGGTGATTGCACCGATCTTCTATACCGTTCCGCTGCAACTGTTGGCTTATCACGTCGCGCTGATTAAAGGCACCGACGTTGACCAACCGCGTAACCTGGCGAAGTCAGTGACAGTAGAATAATCCTTTCAGGCTCCATCTTCGGGTGGAGCTTTTCTCTTTCCTCCTGGTTTGTTTTTAATCAATTCTCTCCTGTTTATATTGATGACAATCTGTCATTTTCAGCTACTTTTTCAGTGTCACACAAATAAAATTTTTCTGAAAACAGAGTGTCACAAACATATCTAACTCACTGTTTATTAAATCTTATTTTGTGGATTTTTAAGCTAAACTTTTCATGTCATAAAACTGTCATATTTCGTACATTTATCTGTCACCTGATTGTCCTATTTTGCTCATCGTAGCCACTAAACAACGATTTACGAAATCCTTGCAGGAGACATTATGAAAGTTATGCGTACCACTGTCGCAACTGTTGTCGCCGCGACCTTATCAATGAGCGCGTTCTCTGTATTCGCAGAAGCAAGCCTGACTGGCGCTGGTGCAACTTTCCCTGCGCCGGTGTATGCCAAATGGGCAGATACCTACCAGAAAGAGACCGGTAACAAGGTTAACTATCAGGGTATTGGCTCCTCCGGTGGCGTTAAACAAATTACGGCGAATACCGTCGATTTCGGTGCATCTGATGCGCCATTGTCCGATGACAAACTGGCTCAGGAAGGTCTGTTCCAGTTCCCAACCGTCATCGGTGGTGTTGTGCTGGCCGTGAATATCCCGGGTCTGAAATCTGGCGAACTGGTGCTGGATGGCAAAACCCTCGGTGATATCTACCTCGGCAAAATCAAAAAATGGGATGATGAAGCCATCACCAAACTGAACCCTGGCGTGAAACTGCCTTCGCAGAACATCGCAGTGGTTCGCCGTGCTGACGGTTCCGGTACGTCCTTCGTCTTCACCAGCTACCTGGCGAAAGTGAACGAAGAGTGGAAATCCAAAATCGGTTCTGGCTCTACCGTTAACTGGCCGACCGGTCTGGGTGGTAAAGGGAATGACGGTATTGCCGCGTTCGTACAGCGTCTGCCGGGTTCAATCGGTTACGTTGAATACGCTTACGCCAAGCAAAACAACCTGGCTTACACCAAGCTGATTTCAGCTGACGGTAAAGCGGTTAGCCCGACCGAAGAAAACTTCGCTAACGCTGCGAAAGGCGCTGACTGGAGCAAATCCTTCGCACAGGATCTGACTAACCAAAAAGGTGACGGCGCGTGGCCAATCACGTCCACCACGTTCATCCTGGTGCACAAAGATCAGAAGAAACCTGAGCAGGGCGCTGAAGTGCTGAAGTTCTTCGACTGGGCATACAAAAACGGTGGCAAACAGGCTAACGACCTGGATTACGCAAGCCTGCCGGACAGCGTGGTTGAGCAGATTCGTGCTGCATGGAAAACCAACGTGAAAGACAGCAGCGGTAAAGCATTGTATTGATTTGGCATACTGACGAAAATGGCGGGTGAATTTCACCCGCTTTACTTCGTAAACGTATTTAACAGAAGAGTAATTTATGGCTGCAACCAAGCCTGCTTTTAACCCTCCGGGTAAAAATGGTGACAAGATTTTCAGCGCGCTGGTAAAACTGGCTGCGCTGATTGTGCTATTGCTGCTGGGCGGCATTATCGTGTCACTGATTTTCTCCTCCTGGCCGAGCATCCAGAAATTCGGGTTCGCCTTCCTGTGGACCAAAGAGTGGGATGCGCCGAACGATATTTACGGTGCGCTGGTGCCGATTTACGGCACGCTGGTCACCTCGTTCATCGCCCTGTTGATTGCCGTTCCGGTGAGTTTTGGTATCGCGCTGTTCCTGACGGAGCTGGCACCTAACTGGCTCAGGCGTCCGCTGGGTATCGCGATTGAACTGCTGGCGGCGATTCCGAGTATCGTTTACGGCATGTGGGGCCTGTTTATCTTTGCTCCGCTGTTTGCAAAATATTTCCAGGAGCCGGTGGGCAATGTCTTGTCGAATATTCCTTTTGTCGGCGCGCTGTTCTCCGGCCCGGCGTTCGGGATCGGTATTCTGGCCGCGGGCGTGATTCTCGCCATCATGATCATTCCGTACATTGCGGCGGTTATGCGCGATGTATTTGAACAAACACCAGTGATGATGAAAGAGTCGGCCTACGGTATCGGCTGCACCACCTGGGAAGTTATCTGGCGCATCGTCCTGCCGTTCACCAAAAATGGGGTCATCGGCGGCATCATGCTGGGTCTGGGTCGCGCGCTGGGTGAAACCATGGCGGTGACCTTTATCATCGGTAACACCTACCAGCTCGACAGCGCCTCGCTGTTTATGCCGGGTAACAGTATTACCTCCGCGCTGGCGAATGAATTTGCCGAAGCGGAATCAGGTCTGCATGTCGCGGCGTTGATGGAACTGGGTCTGATTCTGTTCGTTATCACCTTCATCGTTCTGGCGATCTCCAAGCTGATGATCATGCGCCTGGCGAAAAATGAGGGGGCACGCTAATGGCTACGCTTGAAATGCAAAGCACCACTGCGCTGGCAGAATCTCGCCGCAAAATGCAGGCGCGCCGTCGCTTCAAAAACCGCCTTGCGCTGACGCTTTCCATGGCGACGATGGCGTTTGGCCTGTTCTGGTTAGTGTGGATCTTGTTCTCGACGATCACGCGCGGCATCGACGGAATGTCGATTGCGCTGTTTACCGAGATGACACCACCGCCAAATACCGCGGGTGGCGGACTGGCAAACGCCCTGGCAGGCAGTGGCCTGCTGATCTTCTGGGCGACCGTTGTCGGAACGCCTCTCGGTATCATGGCGGGGATTTATCTGGCGGAATATGGCCGTAAATCCTGGGTCGCAGAGGTGATTCGTTTCATCAACGATATTCTGCTTTCCGCACCGTCTATTGTGGTTGGCCTGTTCGTCTACACCATTGTGGTCGCGCAGATGGAGCATTTCTCTGGCTGGGCGGGCGTGATTGCGCTGGCGCTGCTGCAAGTGCCTATCGTTATCCGTACGACCGAGAATATGTTGAAACTGGTGCCGGACAGCCTGCGTGAAGCGGCTTATGCGTTGGGTACACCGAAATGGAAGATGATCTCCGCGATTACGCTGAAAGCGTCAGTCTCCGGGATCATGACCGGCATCCTGCTGGCGATTGCGCGAATCGCAGGCGAAACCGCACCGCTGCTGTTTACCGCGCTTTCGAACCAGTTCTGGAGCACCGACATGATGCAGCCCATCGCCAACCTGCCGGTCACCATCTTTAAATTTGCGATGAGCCCGTTTGCCGAGTGGCAACAACTGGCCTGGGCAGGGGTGTTAATCATCACTCTGTGCGTACTGCTGCTGAACATTCTGGCGCGCGTCATTTTCGCGAAACAGAAACACGGTTAATTTTTACGGCGCGGCATCACGCGGCGCCGAATGAGGAAATGAGTCAATGAGTATGGTTGATACTGCACCGGGTAAGATTCAGGTTCGTGATTTGAACTTCTACTACGGTAAATTCCATGCACTGAAAAACATCAACCTGGATATCGCCAAAAACCAGGTGACGGCCTTTATCGGTCCATCAGGCTGTGGCAAATCCACCCTGCTGCGTACCTTTAACAAAATGTACTCGCTCTATCCGGAGCAGCGTGCGGAAGGCGAAATCCTGCTGGATGGCGACAACATTCTGACCAATACCCAGGATATCGCGCTGCTGCGTGCCAAAGTGGGCATGGTATTCCAGAAACCGACGCCGTTCCCGATGTCCATTTACGACAACATCGCTTTTGGCGTGCGCCTGTTCGAAAAGCTGTCTCGCGCCGATATGGACGAGCGTGTGCAGTGGGCGTTGACCAAGGCCGCACTCTGGAACGAAACCAAAGATAAGTTACACCAGAGTGGATATTCTCTCTCCGGGGGTCAGCAGCAGCGTTTGTGCATCGCTCGCGGTATCGCGATCCGCCCGGAAGTGTTACTGCTCGATGAGCCGTGTTCAGCGCTGGATCCGATCTCTACGGGCCGTATTGAAGAGCTGATCACTGAGCTGAAGCAGGATTACACCGTGGTGATTGTCACCCATAACATGCAGCAGGCTGCGCGGTGTTCAGACCATACGGCGTTTATGTACCTGGGCGAATTGATTGAGTTCAGCAACACGGACGATCTGTTCACCAAGCCTGCTAAGAAGCAAACCGAAGATTATATTACTGGCCGCTACGGTTGATATGCCCTTCATCTTTCAGGCTGTATCCGCGTTGGCTGCCTTTGCTCACCCCGGTTACGTAGTTATCTACGCTCCCGGGGATTCGCGCAGTTGCCGCCTTGCTACAGCCAGAAATCTTTTGGGCATCTGGAGGAACGATGGACAACCTAAACCTTAATAAACATATTTCTGGTCAGTTTAACGCCGAGCTGGAAAGCATTCGCACTCAGGTGATGACCATGGGTGGCATGGTGGAGCAGCAGCTTTCTGATGCGATTACCGCGATGCACAATCAGGACAGCGAGCTGGCAAAGCGCGTGGTCGAAGGCGATAAAAACGTCAACATGATGGAAGTCGCGATCGACGAAGCCTGCGTGCGCATTATTGCGAAACGTCAGCCGACGGCGAGCGACCTGCGTCTGGTGATGGCAATTATCAAAACCATCGCTGAACTGGAACGTATCGGTGACGTTGCCGATAAAATCTGCCGCACGGCGCTGGAGAAATTTTCTCACCAGCATCAGCCGCTGCTGGTGAGCCTGGAGTCGCTTGGCCGCCACACCGTGCAAATGCTGCATGACGTGCTGGATGCCTTCGCGCGTATGGATCTGGATGAAGCGGTGCGTATCTACCGTGAAGACAAGAAAGTCGACCAGGAATACGAAGGCATTGTGCGTCAGCTGATGACCTACATGATGGAAGATCCGCGCACCATTCCAAGCGTCCTGACCGCGCTGTTCTGCGCACGTTCTATCGAGCGTATCGGCGATCGTTGTCAGAACATTTGCGAATACATCTTCTACTTCGTGAAGGGACAAGATTTCCGTCACGTTGGCGGCGATGAGCTGGACAAACTGCTGGCCGGTAGCGATCCGAAAGAGTGATTTTGCCCTAACCCTCTCCCACCGGGAGAGGGAAGGTTTCGTGACGAACCCTCAATCACTGCGCGTTTCGCTTTTCGCCTTCTCCTTTGGGAGAGGGCTGTGGTGAGGGGAAACTTAGCGGGTAATCTTCCACCCACGCGCTTTCCACAATTCAGGCAGTTGCGCTAAATCGGTAAAGGTCGTGACTTTCGGATGGTCAATCGGCTTGTTATGCGGATCGGCGCAGAAGTAAAACACCTCCATTCCCGCATCAATCCCCGACTGCGCGCCCGCGCTGGAATCATCCACCAGAATGCAGTTCTCCACGTTAACGTTCATCGCTTTGGCGGCATGGAACATCAACGCAGGATCTGGCTTCCAGCGCTGGATATCGTAACCGCTGAACAGTTTTTCCGGGAAGTGATGCAACATTTTCAGTTTGCCGAGAGAGTGCTGCATTTTGGTGACCGGGCCGTTAGACACGACGCACATCGGTACCGCCATGGAATCCAGCAGCGCATTCGCGCCCGCGATGACGTCCAGTTCCGAGTCGAAGAGGCGTGCGACCTCGGCGCGGTAAACAGGTTCTAAGTCTGCTTTCGCAAGACTGACGCCGTGCTCGGCGTTGATGATGTCAATAATCTCGTAAAGCTTCACGCCTTTAAAGCGCTTAAAGATCTCTTCGAGATCGAGCGTAATGCCAAATTCCTGGAACATGCTGACATACGCGCGGGAACAAATGACCTCACTGTCGACCAGCGTACCGTCGCAGTCGAAAAATACCGCTTCAATCTCAGACATGCTTTTCCCTTTTAACAAGTTTAACGTTTACGTAATGCAGAATCACGAGACGCAATCGTTGCCGTATAAGCAAAATCAATGAAAAAAAGTATCTCGTAACCGCCCTTATTGTCGCATTTTGGTATAGGATAGCGACGAATTTTCCCTCCTATGTTCGGAATTGATGATGAGTCAACAACACACTACCCAGACGTCTGGTCAGGGTTTGCTTGAGCGCGTGTTCAAATTGCGCGAGCACGGCACGACGGCACGCACCGAAGTGATCGCTGGTTTCACCACCTTCCTGACGATGGTGTATATCGTTTTTGTTAACCCGCAAATTTTGGGCGTTGCTGGCATGGATACCAGCGCCGTCTTCGTTACCACCTGTCTGATTGCTGCTCTCGGCAGTATTCTGATGGGCGTGTTTGCTAACCTCCCGGTGGCGTTGGCACCGGCGATGGGTCTTAACGCCTTCTTCGCATTTGTCGTCGTACAGGCGATGGGTCTGCCGTGGCAAGTGGGGATGGGCGCCATCTTCTGGGGCGCTGTCGGCCTGTTGCTGCTGACCATTTTCCGCGTGCGTTACTGGATGATTGCCAATATCCCGGTGAGCCTGCGCGTGGGGATCACCAGCGGTATCGGTCTATTCATCGGCATGATGGGTCTGAAAAACGCGGGCGTTATCGTCGCGAACCCAGAAACGCTGGTGAGCATTGGTAATCTGACGTCTCACAGCGTTCTGCTGGGCGTGCTGGGCTTCTTTATCATCGCGATTCTGGCGTCCCGCAATATTCATGCGGCGGTGCTGGTGTCTATCGTGGTGACCACGCTGCTGGGCTGGATGATGGGCGACGTGCAATATCACGGCATCGTCTCTGCACCCCCGAGTGTGTCTAGCGTGATTGGCCACGTTGATCTGGCAGGGTCGTTTAACCTCGGCCTGGCGGGCGTGATTTTCTCCTTCATGCTGGTCAACCTATTTGACTCCTCCGGGACGCTAATTGGCGTGACCGACAAAGCCGGTCTGGCGGATGAGAACGGCAAGTTCCCGCGCATGAAGCAGGCTCTGTTTGTTGATAGCGTGTCGTCTGTCGCGGGCTCATTTATCGGGACGTCGTCCGTTACCGCTTACATTGAGTCGTCGTCTGGCGTTTCCGTCGGTGGCCGTACCGGTCTGACGGCCGTTGTGGTGGGTCTTCTGTTCCTGCTGGTGATCTTCCTTTCGCCACTGGCGGGCATGGTGCCACCGTATGCAGCCGCAGGCGCGCTGATTTACGTGGGCGTGCTGATGACCTCTAGCCTGTCGCGCGTAAAGTGGGACGATTTAACCGAAGCGGTTCCGGCGTTTATTACCGCCGTGATGATGCCGTTCAGCTTCTCGATCACCGAAGGTATCGCGCTGGGCTTTATCTCTTATTGCGTGATGAAAATCGGTACAGGACGTTTGCGCGAGCTCAGCCCATGCGTGGTTGTCGTGGCGCTGCTGTTTGTGCTGAAGATTGTGTTTATTGACGCCAAATAAACAGTAAGCCCTTTTCTTCGAAAAGGGCTTTAGTGTTTGCACCCTCTCCTGTGGGAGAGGGATGGGGTGAGGGCAACAGACCGCAATGAGCTTACGCTTTAACCCGCTGAATATACTCCCCAAACGCGGTCAACTGACCGGTCAGATGATCCAGCGTGCTTTGATCGACCACTTCTCCCGTTTGCGTATCCACTTTATTCTGAATCACACCGCCCATAAATTCCGGCTTGTTCATCACCATCGCATCCAGGAACACCAGGATTTGGCGCAGGTGATACTGACAGCGTGCGCCGCCAATCGCCCCCATTGAGCTGGTCTGGATCAGCACCGGTTTACCGGCAAGCGGCTGATTAGGTAAGCGTGACAGCCAGTCGATCGCATTCTTCAACCCACCCGGCACAGAATAGTTATATTCCGGTGTGACAATCACCACGCCGTCCGCCTGGCGAATTTGCTCTGCAAGCGCTTCCACACTGTGCGGGAAACCCTCTTCCTGCTGGACATCGGCGTCATACAGCGGAATATCACCAATGGAGGGTAATGCCGACACGTCCATTCCCGCAGGGGCAATCTTGGGTAACGTGCGGGCAACCATCCCATTAAAGGAGCCTTTGCGCAGGCTTCCCAGTAACGTAACAACTTTCAACGTATCAGACATGACTACTCCTTTACACCATGATGGCCCGGGACGGGTCAGTTGAGGGTTAGCGCTTTTTCGATCGGTAAACTGATTAATCTTATCAGGCGTGCTGCAGGTATGTTAGCGCGAGCCGGAACATCAGGCAGGCTATGCCACCCGTGTCGACTGTCAAATTCCCAGATTCTCAGGCGCTCAATGGCAGGGGTCACGGCGATAGACCAGATCAAGACGTCTTCGGCGTCGCTAAGTGCTTCAACGCGTGCCGCTTTGGCTGAACGCAGGCGGCCTGAGCCGGGCAAGAGCTGCAACAAGCTCGCATCATCGACCGCGCAACCGGAGAGTTTTTGGATGCTCTGACGTAGCGTAATGAGCTGCGCTTTGGCTTCGTTGGGATCGTTTTGATTGCGTACCCACAGCTTTTCATTGCTGGAGAGCGGGTAATCATCATGTGCGTGGGGACCGTGGAAGCTATGCGTTACGCGCTGGAGTTCCATATCCAGGCCGCAATCGCCTTCCGTCGTCAGCGCCACCCCCACGATATTCCCCGTATACGCCACCGAAAAACGCGGGAGTTCGGGGTCAGCAAAAACGGGGCGGCCCTCTGGCTGCGTGAGCATTTCCGGGAGTTCGCTGGTGCCATAAAGCATAAACATCAGTTCGGCGAGCAACGCTCGGGAGGCCAGGAATCGCGAGCGTCGATGTTCCGGCAGCGTACGCGCCTGATTGTGACAGGCCGAAGAGAGCCTGACGGAGGCAAGTCGTCCTTCTGTCAGTATCCCTCTTGCAAAATGCGTTGCCATTTTTCGCTCCATGATAATGGTCAGTGACAGGTTAAACGGTTACACCATTATCGCTTAACTTTGCATCTGTTTTAATCGGTAAATGGAAGTATGAGAAGCCAATGAACCGAACTTTACATTTGCAGGGGCAAAAAAGAGATCTTTAGCGCAGTGAATCGCCGTACAACGCCTTGATCGTCTCTTTCAACCAGACAAGTTTGGGGTTGTGACTGTTCCGTTTATGCCAGATCAGCGTGAAAGGGACGGTGAGTTTTTCAGACAGCGCTTCGTCAATGGGGATTGGACGGCTGACCAGATTGCGCTGGTGAATCTGATTATAGTGATGGCAATACTGCGGCGCGGTCGCAATGTAGTTGTGATGAGGCTGAGCGGCCATAAACATCGACTGCTCAAAACCCGGCAGGCTGAGGGCAATATTGCGCTCGCGCCCCATCTCTCTGAGCACTTCGTCCAGCGCCCAGGTGTCGCTACGTTCCCAAAAGATGCTGATGTGCGGATAGCGTAGAAACGTGTCCAGATTCCACTCTTCCTGGAGCGCGGGGTGATCTTCGCGCAAATAGACACAGGGACGGTCGCTGAACAGGATTTCGTAGTCGATAAACCATGGCATCAACTTCAGGAGCTCGCGCGAGCGTGGATGTGTTTCGCGTCCGGTAAAGCCGAGATCGACCTCCCCCCGCGTAATGGCATCCAGCGAATCGTAATCCCAGTGCCGCATGCGCACGGTCGCCTGCGGATAGCGTTGATTCACCTGTTCCAGCAGGGTATTAAAACGGATGAGCATCAGCGGCGTTTCCGCCGCCAGTTCAAACTTCAGCCCACCCGGAGAGTCGTGGTGGAATTTATCGAGGATCTGATTGCCAATCTGCATCCAGTCCGTGAGGTCTTGCTCAAGACTGACCGTCAGCGGTGTCGGAAGCAGGCCCAACGGCGTTTTGACAAACAGCGGGTCGTCAAACCAGTCGCGCAGTTTCGCCAGCGATTTGCTGACTGCCGACGGCGTGACGTTCATGCGCTTTGCCGCTTTGGTGACGCTGCGCTCCTGCAGCAACAGCTGCAGGCACAGTAACAGGTTAAGATCGAGACTGCTGAGGGGCTTCTTCATAATGCGCCGCGGGCTGTATCGCCAAAAGTAACAGGATACACAGCATGCTACAGCCAATCAGAATCCCGATCAGCATATTCAGGGCATTAAGACCGATCACCGCAGCGAGCCAAATCCACAGGGATGACCCGCACACCTGCGCAATACCCAGCGCGGAACTGGCGACGCCAGCGCGCAACGAGAACGGCCCTAACGCCTGGCTCATCGCCACGCCAAATCCCACGGAGAAACCGGCGCAAATCAGCGTAATGCCCCCCAGCATGATGGCATGCGAACTGGCGGTGGCCAGGATCACGCCTGCGGCCAGGAACAATACCTGCGAAGTGAGCATCAGCGTGCGCTGGCTAAAGACGTTCAGTGCAAAGGGGGTGGAAAACGACACCGCCATGCTGACCATCGCCGTCAGTGCCATCACCGTGGAATATTCTCCCCGATCAAAACCCATCGTTTCCATCAGCAACACCGGGGAAACGTTTACAAAGGTGAGGATGACGGCCACGCTCAGGGTGGTGACCAACAGACGGCTGATGAAAAAGCGGTTAAGCAGTTTTTCGGCAGGTTGAACCGTCGCGGAATGCCCGGAATGATGCGAGCCGGGGTGCGTCTCTTTGAGTACGGTGATCGACAGAATAAAGACCAATGCGCCCATGGCGGCCATTGTCCAGAACAGGCTCTGCCACGGCAGCTTGAGCATAATCAGATAGCCGACTACCGGCGCGAGCACGGGAATAATACAGGTGATGCCGTTAAGCATGGAAAGCACTTTGGCGCGACGCTGAGCGCTGAGAGTATCGCGCAAAATCGCAAACGCCACTACGTAGCAGCCGCCCGCACCGATGCCCTGGATAAAACGGCCTGACAGGAACAGCGTGCTGTCCTGCGCCATTGAGCAGAGTACGGAAGCCAAAGCAAAGATCACTGCGCCGGTAATGGCGACGGGTTGTCGTCCAGCTTTGTCGGCGATCTTCCCGGCAAATAACATTGATGATGCCATACCCGCCAGATAGGCTGAAAACGCGATATGCAGTTGCGCTTCGCTGGCCCCTAAATCGCGCGCGATGTGCGGAAGGCCAACCAGATACATATCTATGCCTGATGGATAAAGTAAAACTAAAGCAAAACTACAAAACAGAAAACGCGCCATAAATCCCCCATGTCAGGCAGGCGCAAAGCATAGGGGGATAATGGTGAAAGCGCGAGTTGCCATTTGGACACTAGTGATTTCCTGCCAGGAAATCACTAGTGGGTGGTGAGGATTATTTACCGATACAGAAGCTGGAGAAAATACGCCCCAGCAAATCATCTGACGTAAATTCGCCCGTGATCTCGCTCAGACTCTGCTGCGCCAGACGCAGTTCTTCGGCCAGCAGCTCACCCGCCCACGCGCCGAGCAGCTGTGCTTTGCCCTGATCGAGGTGATTTGCAGCCGCTTCAAGCGCCTGAAGGTGACGACGACGCGCCAGGAAACCGCCTTCCATATTGGTTTCAAAGCCCATGCTCTGCTTAAGATGATTGCGCAGGTCTTCAATGCCTTCGCCGGTGCGAGCCGACAGGCGAATCAGTGAGTGACCGTTCACATCGCTTAGGCCCAGCGTTTCGCCGGTCATATCAGCTTTGTTACGCACGACGGTAATCGGCAGTTTTGCGGGCAGACGAGCGATAAAGTCAGGCCAGATCTCCGCCGGATCCACTGCGCTGGTGGTGGTGCCATCCACCATAAACAGCACGCGGTCGGCTTGTTCAATTTCCTGCCAGGCACGCTCGATGCCGATACGTTCAACTTCGTCGCTGGCATCGCGCAGGCCAGCAGTATCAATGATATGCAGCGGCATACCGTCGATATGAATGTGTTCGCGCAATACGTCGCGGGTCGTGCCCGCGATATCGGTCACGATAGCTGCTTCGCGGCCTGCAAGGGCGTTTAGCAGGCTCGATTTTCCGGCATTTGGTCGCCCGGCTATCACGACTTTCATCCCTTCGCGGAGCAAACTTCCCTGACGGGCTTCGGCTCGGACCGCATCCAAATCGGCCATCACGGTGTTTAGCTGCGCTTCGATTTTACCGTCAGAAAGGAAGTCGATCTCCTCGTCCGGGAAGTCGATAGCCGCTTCGACGTAGATTCGCAGGTGAGTAAGTGCTTCCACTAAATGATTCACGCGAGCGGAAAACGCACCCTGCAACGAGTTCAACGCGGAGCGCGCCGCTTGCTCGGAACTGGCGTCGATCAGGTCAGCAATGGCTTCGGCCTGGGCCAGATCAAGCTTATCGTTCAGGAATGCACGCTCGGAGAACTCGCCAGGTTTAGCAATGCGCAGTCCCGGTAGTGTCAGAATGCGTTTTAAGAGCAGGTCGAGGATAACGGGGCCGCCGTGACCCTGCAGCTCCAGCACGTCTTCACCGGTAAAGGAATTTGGGCCGGGGAACCATAGCGCGATACCCTGATCCAGCGCGGTGCCGCCAGCATCTTTAAAAGGGAGGTAATCGGCGTAGCGCGGCTTTGGCAGTTTGCCCAGCACGGCTTCAGCCACCTCGCGCGCCTTCAGGCCGGAGATACGCAAAATACCTACACCACCGCGTCCCGGTGGGGTTGCCTGGGCGACGATAGTGTCGTTATGGCTCATGGTTTGTCTCGTCAAATACAAATAAAAAAGGCGGTCAAATGACCGCCCTTATTTTAGCGTTATCTTACCGTATTAGGATTTTTTCTTTTCGCGGCTATGCAAACCACGTTTTTCCAGACCACGGTAAATCAGCTGCTGCTGCAGGATCGTCACCAGGTTGCTGACGATGTAGTACAGCACCAGACCTGACGGGAACCACAGGAAGAACACGGTGAAGATGACCGGCATAAAGGTCATGATCTTCTGCTGCATCGGGTCGGTCACAGTGGTCGGCGACATCTTCTGAATGAAGAACATCGTGATACCCATCAGGATCGGCAGGATGTAGTACGGGTCCTGTGCAGACAAGTCATGGATCCACAGTGCGAACGGCGCGTGGCGCAATTCAACGGAGCCCATCAGCATGTAGTACAGCGCAAGGAAGATTGGCATCTGAATCAGCAGTGGGAAGCAACCACCCAGAGGGTTTACCTTCTCTGCTTTGTACAGAGCCATCATTTCCTGGCTTTGACGCTGTTTGTCATCGCCCAGACGCTCACGCATCGCCGCAATCTTCGGCTGCAGCATACGCATCTTCGCCATGGAGGTGTACTGCGCTTTGGTCAGCGGGTACATGATGCCACGAACGATAAAGGTGATAACGATGATGGAGAAGCCCCAGTTGCCCAGGAAGCTATGGATCCATTTCAGCAGTTTGAACAGCGGCTGAGAGATGAACCACAACCATCCGTAATCTACGGTCAGATCCAGGTGCGGTGCGACGGCTGCCATCTTATTCTGGATTTCCGGACCGACCCACAGGGTGCTGCCCAGCGTACCAGTTTGACCCGGCTGAACCAGAACCGGCTGTGACTTATAGCCGATAGCGGCGATGCCATTGCCCAGATTCGCGGTGTAGAAGTTATTCACGCCGTCGTTGTTCGGCACCCACGCTGTAGCGAAATACTGCTGCAACATCGCAACCCAGCCGCCTTTAGCACTGACGTTCAGGTTTTCGTTATCTGCGATGGTGTCGAATTTGTATTTCTCGTACTTGGTATCTGGCGTGGAGTACGCCGCGCCACGGAAGGTGTGCAGCGCAAAGTTGCTGCTTCCGGTGTCACGGTGAGACGGCAGATTGATGGACTGCTTCAGCTGACCAAACGTTGAGACTTCCAGTGGTTTCGCACTGGCGTTCTGCACGTTATAGCCCACGCTCACCGCATACTCACCGCGTTTAAGGGTGAAGGTTTTGGTGAAAGTGTTGCCAGCCGCGTCAGTGTAAGTCATCGGGATTGCGAGTTCGTTCTGGCCATCAGCCATTACAAACGTATCTTTATCGACGTTATACAGCGGACGAGCACCGTTAGCCGGGTTGTCCGGGCCATCACGACCGGTCAGGCCGCTTTGTGCCTGATAGAGGAATTCTGGCGTCGTTTCCAGTAACTGGAACGGTTCGTTTGACTTCAGCTCTTTCGGGTAGGTCAACAGCAGCGCCTGCTCAATATCACCACCACGGGTGTTGATTGTCAGCTCAAGCACATCGGTTTTAACCGTAATCTGTTTTCCCTGGCCACTGGCCGGTACGCCCTGGTCGGCGGCGCTACCCGCTGCGGTGGTCGTTGTCTGCGTGGTCTGCTGTTGCTGGGGTTGAGGATTTTTATCCTGTTCCCATGCTTGCCAGATCATGAAAGACACGAACAACAAAGCGATGACTAAAAGATTGCGTTGCGAATCCATCGTTAGTGTTCTCTGGTATCAAATGGTCCGGGCGGGACGGGGTCGTCACCACCAGGGTGTAAAGGGTGGCATTTTAATACGCGTTTCACCGTCAACCAACTGCCTTTTATCACTCCAAACCTGCGCAATGCCTCAATTCCGTAGCTAGAGCACGTTGGCGTGAAACGACAATGCGGCCCCAACAGCGGACTGATCAGGCGCTGATAGACCCTGATAAGGCCTATCAGGACCCGTGAGCCAGGCGACAGTGGCGGCGCCATAGTTTTTCCAACGCTTCCGAGAGAGCACGGTTATCGAGGTCAGCAACCCCCTTTTTCGCCACCACAACGAAATCCATTGACGGAAGTTCGTGTTGACGTAAACGGAAGCTTTCACGCGTCAGACGTTTAATCCGATTGCGTTCATGCGCACGCTTAACGTTTTTCTTGGCGACTGTGAGACCGATGCGGGGATGCCCCAGCGAATTTTGGCGGCCGAGGATGGTGATTTGCGGCGTGCCAGCCCGATATGGCTGCTGGAAGACGAATGTGAAATGAGTGGGAGTTAACAAACGTAACTCCCTGGGAAATGCTAGCTTAACCACTCAGGGGTTAGCTTTATTACTTGGAAACGGTCAGACGAGAACGGCTTTTAGCACGACGACGTGCCAGAACCTGACGACCATTTTTAGTAGCCATACGAGCACGGAAGCCGTGAGAACGGTTGCGCTTCAGTACAGACGGTTGAAAAGTGCGTTTCATGGCGATTTCTACCTAAACTTGAATAAATTCACTGACTTTCGCGTATACCCGAACGATTAACGAACGACTAACGCCTCAGCGTGGGTGATTAAAGAGGCCGGATTGTAATAATTGTACACTCCGGAGTCAATTCTCTTTCCTTATTTCCCGCGTATTTCCGCACCTTTTCGTGTGGAAAATGAACAACGGTCCGACGCAGGAAGTCGAGCATCACGCGCCGGGTGGAGGATTATACGACCTCCCAACCAAATCGCAAGGATCGTCCTGGATCTTCATGAGATCATTTAAGCAGAAAATTGTCTTTGCTCATTAAATTTTCCAATATGCGGACCAAATCGTGGGTGCTCCAGCCAGGATCGATTACACTTACCCGGTTTCGGATCTTCCTGTGGATAAATCGGGAAGAATCTGTGAGAAACAGAAGATCTCTGGCTCAGTTTAGGCTATGATCCGCGGTCCTGATCGGGATCCCAGTGGGTTTGGTCAGGTAAAATTGCAGATAGCAATTCGCACGTCACCCTTTTGCACAGGGTCTTGTCGACGTGTGCCAACAATCACGATTATTCAGTGTCTTTCTTTTATTGTTCGAGTGGAGTCCGCCGTGTCACTTTCGCTTTGGCAGCAATGTCTTGCCCGATTGCAGGATGAGTTACCAGCCACAGAATTCAGTATGTGGATCCGCCCGTTGCAGGCGGAACTGAGCGATAACACGCTGGCTTTGTATGCGCCAAACCGTTTCGTGCTCGATTGGGTAAGGGATAAATACCTTAATAACATCAATGGATTGCTTAACGATTTTTGCGGTGCAGATGCCCCGCAGCTGCGTTTTGAGGTGGGGACGAAACCCGTCACCCAGACCGTCAGAGAGACCGTGAACGTTGCGGCTCCCGCGCAGATTCATGTGCCCACTCCACGCATTATCCAGCCCGCGCGTTCGGGTTGGGATAACGTTCCAGCCCCCGCTGAACCGACCTATCGCTCCAACGTGAACATCAAACATACGTTTGATAACTTTGTAGAAGGTAAATCGAACCAGCTGGCGCGTGCTGCGGCCCGACAGGTTGCGGACAACCCAGGCGGCGCCTATAACCCACTGTTCCTTTATGGCGGCACTGGCTTAGGTAAAACGCACTTGCTGCATGCAGTGGGTAACGGCATTGTGGCGCGTAAGCCCAATGCGAAAGTGGTGTATATGCACTCCGAGCGCTTCGTTCAGGACATGGTAAAAGCCCTGCAAAACAACGCGATCGAAGAGTTTAAACGCTACTATCGTTCCGTCGATGCACTGTTGATCGATGACATCCAATTCTTTGCTAATAAAGAACGATCCCAGGAAGAGTTTTTCCACACCTTCAACGCATTGCTTGAAGGCAACCAGCAGATCATTTTGACCTCGGATCGTTATCCAAAAGAGATCAATGGCGTTGAAGATCGTCTAAAATCTCGTTTTGGCTGGGGTCTGACCGTGGCGATCGAGCCACCGGAGCTGGAAACCCGCGTTGCGATCCTGATGAAAAAAGCCGATGAAAACGACATTCGCCTGCCGGGTGAAGTGGCATTCTTTATTGCTAAGCGACTGCGTTCTAACGTTCGTGAGCTGGAAGGCGCACTAAACCGTGTGATCGCCAACGCCAATTTTACCGGCCGGGCAATTACCATTGATTTCGTGCGTGAAGCGCTACGCGATCTGCTGGCACTTCAGGAAAAGCTGGTCACCATCGACAATATTCAGAAGACGGTGGCCGAGTATTACAAAATCAAAATTGCAGACTTGCTGTCCAAGCGTCGTTCTCGCTCGGTAGCGCGTCCGCGTCAGATGGCGATGGCACTGGCAAAAGAGCTGACCAACCACAGTCTGCCGGAAATTGGCGACGCGTTTGGTGGCCGTGACCATACGACCGTCCTTCATGCCTGCCGCAAGATTGAGCAGTTACGTGAAGAAAGCCACGACATAAAAGAAGATTTTTCCAATTTAATCAGAACCCTATCATCGTGACGCTATGAAATTTACCGTTGAACGTGAACATTTATTAAAACCGCTGCAACAGGTGAGTGGCCCATTAGGTGGCCGCCCGACGCTTCCTATTCTTGGCAATCTGCTGCTGCAGGTCGCTGACGGCACGCTGTCGCTGACGGGTACCGATCTTGAAATGGAAATGGTTGCTCGTGTGACGCTGTCTCAGCCACATGATGCAGGCGCAACGACTGTGCCCGCGCGTAAATTCTTCGATATTTGCCGTGGATTGCCAGAAGGCGCGGAAATCGCTGTGCAGCTGGAAGGCGACCGTATTCTGGTGCGTTCTGGCCGCAGTCGTTTCTCGCTTTCAACGCTGCCAGCGATTGATTTCCCGAATCTGGACGACTGGCAAAGTGAAGTTGAGTTCACCCTGCCGCAGGCGACGATGAAACGTCTGATTGAAGCCACCCAGTTTTCGATGGCGCATCAGGACGTTCGTTACTATTTAAACGGCATGCTGTTCGAAACCGAAGGTGAAGAACTGCGTACCGTGGCGACCGACGGCCACCGTCTGGCGGTCTGCTCGATGCCCATTGGTGTGACGTTGCCCAACCATTCCGTCATCGTCCCGCGTAAAGGCGTGATTGAACTGATGCGTATGCTCGACGGCGGCGAAAACCCGCTGCGCGTGCAAATTGGTAGCAATAATATTCGCGCGCATGTTGGCGACTTTATCTTTACCTCCAAGCTGGTTGATGGTCGTTTCCCTGATTATCGCCGCGTATTGCCGAAGAATCCCGACAAAACGCTGGAAGCAGGCTGTGACATCCTCAAACAGGCCTTTGCCCGTGCGGCGATTCTCTCCAACGAGAAATTCCGCGGCGTGCGTCTGTATGTGAGCGAAAACCAGATCAAAATCACCGCGAATAACCCGGAGCAGGAAGAGGCAGAAGAGATTCTTGACGTCACCTACGCCGGGACTGAAATGGAAATCGGCTTCAACGTCAGCTACGTGCTGGATGTGCTGAATGCGCTGAAATGCGAAAACGTTCGCATTCTGCTGACCGATTCTGTTTCAAGCGTGCAGATTGAAGATGCGGCCTCGCAAAGCGCGGCCTACGTCGTCATGCCAATGCGCCTCTAGTGGAAAATATCGGGCTATCTTACTTGCCATTTTCAACCTGGGCTGTGCTCGCCCCTGTCACGTACTCCGTGTACGCTCCAGGGTCTGCGCGCAGTCCGCGTTGAAACTGGCTGCGCCGATTACGCCCTGGATCTCTGGATCAATGTACTGATATATGTCACTGACGCGCCTTCTCATCAAAGATTTTCGCAATATCGAAAATGCGGATCTCGCTTTATCTCCCGGCTTTAATTTCCTGGTCGGTGCTAACGGCAGCGGCAAAACCAGCGTGCTGGAAGCCATCTACACGCTGGGTCATGGCCGCGCCTTTCGCAGCTTGCAGGTGGGTCGCGTCATCCGTCACGAGCAGGAATCGTTTATTCTGCACGGGCGATTACAGGGCAGCGAGCGTGAAACCTCGATTGGTCTGACGAAAGACAAGCAGGGCGACAGCAAAGTGCGCATCGACGGCACTGACGGGCACAAAGTCGCTGAACTGGCTTTATTGATGCCAATGCAGCTGATTACGCCTGAGGGATTTACATTACTCAACGGCGGTCCCAAATACAGAAGAGCATTCCTTGATTGGGGATGTTTTCACAACGAAGCGGGTTTCTTTAACGCCTGGAGCAATCTCAAGCGACTGCTCAAACAACGCAATGCCGCGCTGCGACAGGTCACTCGTTATGCTCAGGTGCGCCCGTGGGATATGGAACTGGTCCCCCTTGCGGAGCAAATTAGCCGCTGGCGCGCCGAATACAGCGCAGGTATTGCCGAAGATATGGCGGATACCTGCAAACAATTTCTACCCGAGTTTTCTCTCACCTTCTCCTTCCAGCGTGGCTGGGAGAAAGAGACGGATTATGCTGAAGTGCTGGAGAGAAGCTTCGAACGCGACCGCATGCTGACCTATACCGCGCACGGCCCACACAAAGCGGATTTCCGCATTCGTGCCGACGGCGCACCGGTCGAAGATACCTTGTCGCGCGGACAGCTCAAACTCCTGATGTGCGCGCTGCGTTTGGCGCAGGGGGAGTTCCTCACCCGTGAAAGCGGGCGACGCTGTCTGTATCTGATAGATGATTTTGCCTCGGAACTCGACGACGCACGGCGCGGACTGCTTGCCAGCCGCTTAAAAGCCACGCAGTCGCAGGTTTTCGTCAGCGCTATTAGCGCTGAACACGTTCTGGACATGTCGGACAAAAATTCGAAGATGTTCACCGTGGAAAAGGGTAAAATAACGGATTAACCCAAGAATAAATGAGCGAGAAACGTTGATGTCGAATTCTTATGACTCCTCCAGTATCAAAGTCCTGAAAGGGCTGGATGCGGTGCGTAAGCGCCCAGGTATGTATATCGGCGATACCGATGACGGCACCGGTCTGCACCACATGGTATTCGAGGTTGTGGATAACGCTATCGACGAAGCACTCGCGGGTCACTGTAAAGATATTATCGTCACCATTCACGGCGATAACTCCGTTTCCGTACAGGATGATGGCCGTGGTATCCCGACCGGTATTCACCCGGAAGAGGGCGTGTCTGCTGCAGAAGTCATCATGACCGTTCTGCACGCGGGCGGTAAGTTCGATGATAACTCGTACAAAGTGTCCGGCGGTCTGCACGGTGTTGGCGTTTCCGTTGTGAACGCCCTGTCGCAGAAGCTGGAGCTGGTTATCTACCGCGAAGGCAAAGCGCATCACCAGGTTTACTCGCACGGCGTGCCTCAGGCTCCGCTGACCGTCACTGGCGATACGGAAAAAACCGGTACCACAGTACGTTTCTGGCCGAGCCACGAGACGTTTTCTAACGTGGTTGAATTTGAATACGAAATTCTGGCGAAACGCCTGCGCGAGCTGTCATTCCTGAACTCCGGCGTGTCGATTCGTCTGCGCGATAAGCGTGACGGCAAAGAAGATCATTTCCACTACGAAGGCGGCATCAAGGCATTTGTTGAGTATCTCAACAAAAACAAAACGCCTATCCACCCGAATATCTTCTACTTCTCCACTGAGAAAGACGGTATCGGCGTCGAAGTTGCGCTGCAGTGGAACGATGGTTTCCAGGAAAATATCTACTGCTTTACCAACAACATTCCGCAGCGTGATGGCGGCGCACACCTTGTCGGTTTCCGTACGGCGATGACCCGTACGCTGAACGCCTACATGGATAAAGAAGGCTACAGCAAAAAAGCGAAAGTCAGTGCGACCGGTGATGATGCCCGTGAAGGCCTGATTGCTGTGGTGTCGGTTAAAGTCCCGGACCCGAAATTCTCCTCTCAGACCAAAGATAAACTGGTTTCTTCCGAGGTGAAAACCGCCGTTGAACAGCAGATGAACGAGCTGCTGAGCGAATACCTGCTGGAAAACCCGTCTGACGCGAAAATCGTGGTCGGCAAAATTATCGATGCGGCACGTGCGCGTGAAGCGGCGCGTAAAGCCCGTGAAATGACTCGCCGTAAAGGTGCGCTGGATCTGGCAGGTCTGCCGGGCAAACTGGCGGACTGCCAGGAACGCGATCCGGCTCGCTCCGAACTGTACCTGGTGGAAGGGGACTCTGCGGGCGGCTCTGCGAAGCAGGGGCGTAACCGTAAGAACCAGGCGATTCTGCCGTTGAAGGGTAAAATCCTCAACGTTGAGAAAGCGCGCTTCGACAAAATGCTCTCCTCTCAGGAAGTTGCTACGCTTATCACCGCGCTTGGCTGTGGTATCGGTCGTGACGAGTACAACCCGGATAAACTGCGCTATCACAGCATCATCATCATGACCGATGCGGACGTCGATGGTTCACACATCCGTACCCTGTTGCTGACCTTCTTCTATCGTCAGATGCCGGAAATAGTTGAACGTGGCCACATCTACATTGCACAGCCACCGCTGTACAAAGTGAAGAAAGGCAAGCAAGAACAGTACATTAAAGACGATGAAGCGATGGACCAGTACCAGATCTCTATCGCTCTGGACGGTGCTTCTCTGCACGCCAACGCTTTCGCTCCGGCGCTGGCGGGTGAGCCTCTCGAAAAACTGGTTTCTGAGTACAACGCGACGCAGAAAATGATCGGCCGTATGGAGCGTCGCTTCCCGCGCACGCTGCTGAAGGCGCTGGTTTACCAGCCAACGCTGACCGAAGCCGATCTGAGCGATGAGCAGACCGTGACTCGCTGGATTAACCAGCTGATTACCGATCTGAACGAGAACGAACAGCACGGCAGCATGTGGAAGTTTGATGTCCGCGAAAATGCCGAGTTGCACCAGTTCGAACCAATCGTTCGTGTGCGTACTCACGGTGTGGACACCGATTATCCGCTGGATCACGAGTTTGTGACCGGTGGCGAATACCGTCGTCTCTGCACGTTGGGTGAGAAACTGCGCGGTCTGATCGAAGACGACGCCTTCATCGAACGTGGCGAGCGCCGTCAGCCCGTTGCCAGCTTTGAGCAGGCGCTGGAATGGCTGGTGAAAGAGTCCCGTCGTGGTCTGTACATTCAGCGTTATAAAGGTCTGGGCGAAATGAACCCGGATCAGCTGTGGGAAACGACGATGGATCCTGAAAGCCGCCGTATGCTGCGCGTGACCGTGAAAGATGCGATTGCTGCCGACCAGTTATTCACAACATTGATGGGTGATGCCGTAGAACCGCGCCGCGCCTTCATTGAAGAGAACGCCCTGAAAGCGGCAAATATCGATATCTAAGATGTAAAACCCCTCACTCCGTCTCCGGGGTGAGGGGAAAAACGCCCCACAAAAGAGGAATCCCCTTCCTCAACTCCATCCCCCTTTCTCCACGACTCTTTTACTGTTTTCCGTGCGGAATCGCGTTAGCATGAGGACAGACTCATTTAAATCGGGGATCTCATGGCCATTAAACTCATTGCAATCGACATGGACGGCACATTGCTGCTGCCGGACCACACTATTTCTCCTGCTGTTAAAAAGGCGATTGCCGCCGCGCGCGCAAAAGGCGTGAATGTGGTGCTGACCACGGGCCGCCCGTATGCCGGTGTTCACAGCTATCTGAAAGAGCTGCACATGAATGAGCCGGGTGATTACTGCATCACCTATAACGGCGCGCTGGTTCAGAAAGCCGCTGACGGCAGCACCGTGGCGCAAACGGCATTGAGCTATGACGATTACCTGTACCTTGAAAAACTGTCCCGTGACGTCGGTTCCCATTTCCACGCGCTCGATCGCAATACGCTGTACACCGCCAACCGCGATATCAGCTACTACACCGTGCATGAATCCTTTGTCGCCACCATTCCGCTGGTGTTCTGCGAAGCTGATAAAATGGATCCGAGTACGCAATTCCTGAAAGTCATGATGATTGACGAGCCCGCGATATTGGATCAGGCGATTGCCCGTATCCCGGCGGAGGTAAAAGAGAAATACACCGTGCTGAAAAGTGCGCCGTACTTCCTCGAAATCCTCGATAAACGCGTCAATAAAGGCACTGGCGTGAAATCGCTGGCCGACGCGCTGGGCATCAAGCCGGAAGAGATCATGACCCTGGGCGATCAGGAAAACGACATCGCGATGATCGAATACGCAGGGATGGGCGTAGCGATGGAAAACGCGATCCCGTCGGTGAAAGAGGTCGCTAATTTCGTGACCAAATCTAACCTGGAAGACGGCGTTGCCTACGCCATCGAGAAATTTGTCCTGAATTAAGCCTGTTTCAACTCATCAGCCTCGGTTATAGACCGGGGCTTTTTTTTGCCTTCAGATTAATGAATTGTTCTTTTTGTGATCTTGATTGTAGTACAACTTATCTTTGTTGTACTACATTACCGACATAGCAATGACGAACAACCTCACGTTTGTACTGCAAAAGTGAGGCGAAAATCAGCGGTCGCGGTAAAGTAGTGATGGACACATAGAGCACAAGGACTCTCCATGACGCTGAATAAAACCGACCGCATCGTTATCACGCTGGGCAACCAGATTGTGAGCGGGAAATACGTACCCGGTTCGCCGCTGCCCGCAGAAGCCGAACTGTGCGAAGAGTTTGAAACCTCCCGCAATATCATCCGCGAAGTGTTTCGTTCGCTGATGGCGAAGCGGCTGATCGAAATGAAACGTTACCGTGGCGCGTTTGTTGCCCCGCGTAACCAGTGGAATTACCTGGACACCGATGTCCTGCAGTGGGTACTGGAAAACGACTACGACCCGCGTCTGATTGGCGCGATGAGCGAAGTGCGAAATCTGGTGGAACCGGCCATCGCACGCTGGGCGGCAGAACGCGCGACGTCGGGCGATCTGGCGCAAATTGAGTCGGCGCTCAACGACATGATTGCCAACAATCAGGATCGGGATGCCTTCAACGAAGCGGATATTCGCTATCACGAGGCGGTGTTGCAGTCTGTTCACAACCCGGTTTTGCAGCAGCTTAGCGTCGCGATCAGCTCGCTACAGCGTGCAGTATTTGAACGGACCTGGATGGGCGATGAGGCCAACATGCCGAAGACGCTCCAGGAACATAAAGCGTTGTTCGATGCGATACGGCATCAGGACAGCGATGCGGCAGAGCAGGCGGCGCTCACCATGATCGCCAGCTCAACACGAAGGTTAAAGGAAATCACATGACATCTCGCTACATCGCTATTGACTGGGGATCGACCAATCTGCGCGCCTGGCTTTATCAGGACGACAGATGCCTGGAAAGCAGGCAATCCGAAGCAGGCGTCACGCGCCTGAACGGTAAATCCCCCGAGGCGGTGTTAGCAGAGGTGACATCAGGCTGGCGCGATAGCACCACTCCGGTGGTGATGGCCGGAATGGTTGGCAGCAACGTTGGCTGGAAAGTTGCCCCGTATTTGCCTGTTCCTGCTCATTTCTCAGCCATTGGCGAGCAGTTGACGTCCGTTGGCGACAAAATGTGGATCGTTCCAGGCTTATGCGTTTCTCGCGACGATAACCATAACGTCATGCGCGGCGAAGAAACCCAACTGCTCGGCGCGCGCACGCTTTCTCCTTCTTCCGTGTACGTGATGCCTGGCACCCACTGTAAATGGGTGCTGGCGGATGGCGAGAAAATCCACGATTTCCGCACCGTGATGACCGGTGAACTGCACCATTTGCTGCTGAACCATTCGCTGGTGGGTGCAGGTTTACCGGAACAAATAAACGCTCCCGACGCATTCACTGCCGGGCTTGAGCGCGGAGTCGCCTCGTCTGCCGTTTTGCCACAACTTTTTGAAGTTCGCGCATCGCACGTGCTGGGAAATCTCCCGCGTGAAGAGGTCAGCGAATTTCTGTCCGGCCTGCTGATTGGCGCAGAAGTCGCCAGCATGCGCGATTTCATCGCCTGCGAGCAGGCCATCACGATCGTCGCCGGTTCATCGTTAACGTCGCGCTACCAGCAGGCGTTTAGCGCCATTGGGCGCAAGGTTGCAACCGTGGCAGGCGATACGGCATTTCAGGCAGGCATAAGGAGCATCGCTCATGCAGTGGCAAACTAATCTTCCTCTTATCGCGATTTTGCGCGGCATCACGCCGGACGAGGCGCTGGCGCACGTTGGCGCAGTTATCGACGCCGGTTTCGACGCGGTCGAAATCCCGCTGAACTCTCCGCAATGGGAAAAAAGCATTCCTGCGGTCGTTGATGCTTACGGCCATAAAGCGCTGATTGGCGCCGGTACGGTTCTGAAACCTGACCAGGTGGACCAGCTCGCGAAAATGGGCTGTAAGCTCATCGTCACGCCGAATATCAACCCAGAGGTGATCCGCCGCGCGGTCGGTTACGGCATGACCGTCTGCCCAGGATGCGCCACGGCGACAGAAGCATTTACCGCGCTGGATGCGGGCTCGCAGGCGCTGAAAATTTTCCCGTCGTCAGCCTTCGGCCCGGACTACATCAAAGCATTGAAAGCCGTGCTTCCGGCGGATGTTCCGGTCTTCGCTGTGGGCGGCGTGACGCCAGAAAACCTGGCGCAATGGTTGAAAGCCGGTTGTGTGGGCGCAGGCCTTGGCAGCGATTTGTATCGCGCCGGACAGTCCGTGGAACGTACCGCAGAGCAGGCAGCCGCATTTGTTAAGGCGTATCGAGAGGCAGTGAAATGAAAATAACCAACATCACCACGTACCGTTTACCCCCACGCTGGATGTTTTTGAAAATCGAAACTGACGAAGGCGTCGTGGGCTGGGGCGAACCGGTCATCGAAGGCCGCGCACGCACCGTAGAAGCGGCGGTACATGAGCTAAAAGAATACTTAATTGGTCAGGATCCGGCGCGCATTAACGACCTGTGGCAAGTCATGTACCGCGCAGGCTTTTACCGCGGCGGCCCGATTCTGATGAGCGCTATCGCGGGTATCGATCAGGCGCTATGGGACATCAAAGGCAAAGTGCTGAACGCGCCGGTGTGGCAGCTGATGGGCGGGCTGGTTCGCGACAAAATCAAAGCCTACAGCTGGGTCGGCGGTGACCGTCCGGCGGAAGTGATCGACGGGATTAAAACTCTGCGCAACATCGGCTTTGATACTTTCAAGCTGAACGGCTGCGAAGAGATGGGTGTGATTGATAACTCGCGTGCGGTAGACAAAGCGGTAAATACCGTGGCGCAGATCCGCGAAGCCTTCGGGAATGAAATTGAATTTGGTCTCGATTTCCACGGTCGCGTCAGCGCGCCGATGGCGAAAGTGCTGATCAAAGAACTCGAGCAATATCGCCCGCTGTTTATTGAAGAACCGGTTCTTGCGGAACAGGCCGAGTACTATCCGAAACTGGCTGCGCAAACCCATATTCCGATTGCGGCGGGTGAACGTATGTTCTCACGCTTCGAATTCAAACGCGTGCTGGAAGCGGGCGGCCTGGCGATTCTGCAGCCGGATCTGTCACACGCGGGCGGTATCACCGAATGCTACAAAATCGCCGGAATGGCCGAAGCCTACGACGTGGCGCTAGCACCGCATTGTCCGCTGGGACCGATCGCTCTGGCGGCCTGTCTGCACGTGGACTTTGTTTCGCGCAATGCGGTGTTCCAGGAACAGAGCATGGGCATTCACTATAACAAGGGCGCGGAACTGCTCGATTTTGTGAAAAACAAAGAAGACTTCAACATGGAAGGCGGTTTCTTTAAACCGTTGACGAAGCCGGGCCTGGGCGTCGAAATCGACGAAGCCAAAGTCATTGAGCTGAGTAAGAATGCGCCGGACTGGCGTAATCCATTATGGCGGCATGAGGATGGCTCGGTCGCCGAATGGTAATGTCTTTCATTCTTCGCGCTGCAGGGGCGTTGGCTGCGTTTTCTTACCCCGGTCACATACTTTTGTATGCTCCCGGGGACGCGAAAACTTGCCGCCTTCCTGCAACACGAATTATTTCAGACAACTTTTTTTAAATAAAAAAATAGATCAAACACACCCTCTGTAATTTACAGGGCATGGTGAGTGGCCTCGCTATGCCCAAAATCTGGAGACAGATTACGATGGATATTCCAGTTACTACTGCAAAACCAGGGCGTCGTCGCTATCTGACGCTGATTATGATCTTTATTACTGTGGTGATTTGCTACGTCGACCGCGCCAACCTTGCCGTGGCGTCGGCCCATATTCAGGAAGAATTTGGCATCACTAAATCGGAAATGGGCTACGTCTTTTCTGCGTTTGCCTGGCTTTATACGCTCTGCCAAATTCCCGGCGGCTGGTTCCTTGACCGCGTGGGTTCACGTCTGACCTATTTTATCGCGATATTCGGCTGGTCAGTGGCGACGCTATTCCAGGGTTTTGCGACCGGTTTGATGTCGCTGATCGGTCTGCGCGCCATCACCGGTATTTTCGAAGCACCGGCGTTCCCGACTAATAACCGGATGGTTACCAGCTGGTTCCCGGAGCATGAACGCGCTTCCGCCGTGGGCTTTTACACCTCGGGGCAATTTGTCGGTCTGGCATTCCTGACACCGCTGCTGATCTGGATTCAGGAACTGCTGAGCTGGCACTGGGTGTTTATTGTCACCGGCGGCATCGGCATTATCTGGTCGTTTATCTGGATTAAGGTTTATCAGCCGCCGCGCCTGACCAAAAGCATCACCAAAGCCGAGCTGGATTACATTCGCGAGGGAGGCGGTCTGATCGATGGCGACGCGCCAGCCAAAAAAGAAGCGCGCCAGCCGATGACCAAAGCGGACTGGAAACTGGTCTTCAACCGCAAGCTGGTGGGCGTTTACATCGGGCAGTTCGCGGTCACGTCAACGCTGTGGTTCTTCCTGACCTGGTTCCCGAACTATCTGACGCAAGAAAAAGGCATCACCGCGCTGAAGGCCGGATTTATGACCACCGTGCCGTTCCTGGCCGCGTTCTTCGGCGTGCTGCTGTCGGGCTGGCTGGCCGATAAGCTAGTGAAAAAAGGCTATTCGCTGGGCGTGGCGCGTAAAACGCCGATTATCTGCGGCCTGCTGATTTCGACCTGCATTATGGGCGCAAACTACACCAACGATCCGGTGTGGATTATGACCCTGATGGCGATTGCATTCTTCGGCAACGGCTTTGCGTCGATCACCTGGTCGCTGGTGTCGTCGCTTGCACCGATGCGTCTGATCGGCCTGACGGGCGGCGTATTTAACTTCGTTGGTGGCCTCGGCGGGATCACGGTTCCCCTGGTGGTGGGCTATCTGGCGCAGGATTACGGCTTTGGCCCGGCGCTGGTGTATATTGCCGCTGTGGCGCTGATTGGCGCACTCTCTTACATCCTGCTGGTTGGCGATGTGAAACGTGTAGGCTAATGCGTTGCGATGCTTTACCCTGATGCGATAACCGCGCATCAGGGTATCCCCATGAAACAAATCACTTTCGCTCCTCGCCATCATCAACTCACGAATATCAATACCTGGACCGCAGACAACCAATGGCTGGTGTTTGACGTGCGCCCATCCGGCGCGTCGTTTACCGGTGAAACCATTGAACGTGTGAATGTCGAAACGGGCGAGTACGAGGTGATTTATCGTTCCGGTCATGGCGCGCACGTGGGCGTGGTGACCGTTCATCCGACCGCCGATAAATATGTGTTTATCCATGGCCCGGAAAACCCGGACGCGAGCTGGCAGTACGATTTTCATCACCGCCGGGGTGTGACGGTGCAAAACGCGCAGGTCGAAAATCTCGATGCGATGGATATCACCGCGCCCTACACGCCAGGCGCGCTGCGCGGCGGCAGCCATGTTCATGTTTTTAGTCCCAACGGGCAGTTTGTCAGCTTTACCTATAACGACCATGTGCTGCACGAGCGCGATGCGAAACTTGATTTACGCAACGTGGGCGTGGCCGCACCGTTTGGCCCGGTGACGCCGCGCGGCAATCATCCGCGAGAATATGCAGGCGCATTCTGGAGCGTGCTGGTGAGTCGCACAACGCCGACGCCGCTGCCAGGCAGTGATGAGATCAATCGCGCTTACGAAGAAGGTTGGGTGGGTAACGATCGTGTGGCGTTTATCGGCGATACGCTGAGTAACACCGGCGAAAAAGTGCCCGAACTGTTTATTGTCGATCTGCCAAAAGACGAACAGGGCTGGAAACGCGCAGGCAGTGAACCGCTGGAAGGAACGGCTGAAAAGATGCCCGCACCGCCCGCCAGTGTGGTGCAACGTCGTCTAACCTTTACCCATCAGAAGCGCTTTCCGGGCCTGGTCAATGTCCCGCGGCATTGGGTGCGCAGTCATCCTCAGGCCAAAGAGATTGCTTTCCTGATGCGCGATGATAACGGCGTGGTGCAACTGTGGCTAATCGCGCCGGAAGGCGGAGAACCGCGCCAGCTGACGCATAATGCCAGCGATATTCAGTCGGCGTTTAACTGGCATCCGTCGGGCGACGCGCTTGGATTTGTGCTGGAGAATCGCATTGCGCTTGCGGATTCCCACACCGGAAAAGTCACCTTTTTGACGTCCGATCACGGCAATCCGCCATCAGGCGACGCCATCGTGTTTTCTCCGAACGGACAGCTTATTGCGTGGATGGAAGAGACTGCCGGTTTCCGTCAGCTTTGGGCAACGAAAACCGGTAAGTAATTACGGGGCGGGCATTGCCGCAGGCGGGATAACAGCATTGGTCGCCAGATTCTGCTTCTCGCTGGCTTCGACCCGCGAGCGCACGGAGCTATCGGTGCGGAACAGATCCCACGGGACTAATAGCGTGTCCATCACGGCCGTGAAAGGCAGATCCAGGATCGCCAGGGATTTGGTGCCCCAGTTTGTCTCGTCATCCGAAATCATCGCAGCGCTGGCGCGCGTACCAGGATATGTTCCTTCTTTACCGCCGGTGTGAGACATCACGCTCGAACACCCGCAAAGTAAAACCATCACGCTGTACGCTGTCAGCTTTATCAGAACATTTTTCATCATCAGTTAATCAACGTTAATGGCCCGATAGAATAGCAATATCAATTTATAACGAGCCATGTGCGAAATGAATAGGTGTAAAGCACTGCTCTGTGGCAGCCATCGCAATTTAACCCTTTGTGCTGTAGCCCCAAGTCTATGCGAGTGCCAGCAAAGTGCAAAAAAATCTTACACGTTGAGTCTTGAAAAGAACGGAAGCAGACCCATTTTATCTGTGTAGCCCAAGAACCAACACGCCTGCGGGGTGTTTGGTGGCTCAGTGGCCTGTCCATTGTGGAAGGCAAAAATGACTTGCTGATTTCAGGAGCTTTGATTTATGCGTAATTTCGACTTATCTCCGCTTTACCGTTCTGCTATTGGTTTTGACCGTCTGTTCAACCACTTAGAAAATAATCAAAGCCAGGGCAACGGCTATCCTCCTTACAACGTTGAGCTGGTGGACGAAAACCACTACCGCATCGCCATTGCTGTCGCCGGGTTTGCTGAAAGCGAACTGGAAATCACCGCGCAGGACAACCTCCTGGTGGTGAAAGGCGCACATACGGCTGAGCAAAAAGAGCGCACCTATCTTTACCAGGGCATTGCTGAGCGCAACTTTGAGCGCAAATTCCAGCTCGCCGAAAACATTCATGTTAAAGGCGCAAACCTGGTCAACGGTCTGCTGTTTGTCGATCTGGAACGTGTGATTCCGGAAGAGAAAAAACCGCGCCGTATCGAGATTAACTAATTAAGCGGGTCGCGCTGGCGGCCCACCCAGAATTGCTTGCCGTAAGGGAGCAAATGCGAATCCATCCGGATTTGCAGGTATAACTACGCACAAAAAATGTGCTGCACTCGCTTCTCAGAAGGAGAAAATAGTATGCGTAATCATGATTTATCCCCACTTCTGCGTCAGTGGATTGGTTTTGACAAATTGGCTAATGCCCTGCAAAGCACCGCTGAACACCAGGCTTTCCCGCCGTACAACATCGAAAAAAGCGATGACAACCACTATCGCATCACGTTGGCGCTGGCCGGGTTCCGCCAGGACGATCTCGATATCCAGCTTGAAGGCACGCGTTTAACGGTGAAAGGGACGCCAGAAAAACCGGAAACCGAGACCAAATGGCTCCATCAGGGTCTGGTTATTCAGCCGTTCAGCCTGAGCTTTACGCTGGCTGACCACATGGAAGTCACCGGTGCGACCTTTACCAACGGGCTGTTACATATCGATTTAACCCGTAACGTGCCCGAAGCGTTGGCTCCGCAGCGTATCGCCATCAGCGACCGTCCGGCACTGAACAGCTAATCCCCTGCAGGGTGATTTCCTCACCCCGACCTCTCCCACAGGGAGAGGGTGAAAAGATATAGCCCTGCCTCGGCAGGGCTTTTTTGTGCGCCATCACCCATACAACCCCCTCACGCTCTGAGAGAATCCTTAAAATAACTCAGGTTATGCTCAGGGAATCGATCATGAGTGATATCGCATTAACGGTTAGCGTGCTGGCCCTGGTGGCGGTGGTTGGGCTGTGGATTGGCAATATCAAAATTCGTGGTGTGGGGCTTGGCATTGGCGGTGTGCTGTTTGGCGGAATTTTTATTGGCCATTTCGCCGAGCAACTGGGCATCACGCTCAGCGCTGAGATGCTGCATTTCATTCAGGAATTCGGGCTGATCCTCTTTGTGTACACCATCGGTATCCAGGTCGGTCCGGGTTTTTTCGCCTCTCTGCGCGTCTCCGGCTTACGGCTCAACCTTTTTGCGCTCGGGATTGTGGTGATGGGCGGCGTAGTGACCGCCATTCTGCATAAACTCTTCGAGATACCACTTCCGGTGGTTCTGGGGATTTTCTCCGGTGCGGTCACCAACACGCCCGCCCTTGGCGCTGGACAGCAAATATTGCGCGATCTGGGCATCGCGCCTGATGTCGTAGACCAGATGGGGATGAGCTATGCGATGGCTTATCCGTTCGGGATCTGCGGGATTCTGCTGACCATGTGGCTTGTGCGCGTTCTGTTTCGCATCAACGTTGACGACGAAGCCAAAAAACACGAATCCGCGATGACCAACGGCCACGCGCTGATCAAAACCATCAATATCCGTGTCGAAAACCCTAACCTCAGCAATATGGCGATTCAGGATGTCCCGATTCTGAACAGTATCAGCATCATCTGCTCGCGCCTCAAACGCGGCGATATGCTGATGGTGCCGTCGCCAGGGACCGTTATTCAAATCGGCGATTTACTGCATCTCGTCGGGCAACCGGGTGATTTACATAGCGCGCAGCTGGTGATTGGCCGAGAGGTCGAAACCTCTCTTTCTACGCGCGGAACCGACATGCGTGTGGAGCGTGTGGTGGTCACGAACGAACAGGTTTTGGGCAAGAAAATCCGCGATTTGCAGGTAAAAGAGCGCTATGACGTTGTTATCTCGCGCCTAAATCGCGCGGGTGTGGAATTGGTCGCAAGCCCGGATGCCAGCCTGCAGTTTGGCGATATCCTCAATCTGGTGGGGCGTCCGTCGTCTATCGACGCAGTGGCCGATATGGTAGGCAACGCCCAGCAAAAATTGCAGCAGGTACAGATGCTGCCGGTATTTATCGGCATTGGGCTTGGCGTGTTGCTCGGGTCTATTCCGCTGTATGTGCCGGGTTTTCCGGTGGCGCTGAAGCTTGGCCTGGCGGGCGGGCCGCTGATCATGGCGCTGATTCTTGGGCGTATCGGCTGCATCGGTAAGCTGTACTGGTTTATGCCGCCGAGCGCGAACCTGGCGTTGCGCGAGCTGGGCATCGTGCTGTTTCTTTCCGTTGTCGGGCTAAAATCGGGCGGTGATTTTATTGATACGCTGGCCCACGGCGAGGGCATCAGCTGGATTGGCTACGGCTTTTTCATCACCGCCGTTCCACTGCTGACGGTCGGGATTCTGGCGCGAATTTTCACCAACATGAACTACCTGACGCTGTGCGGCATGCTGGCCGGTTCGATGACCGATCCGCCTGCGCTGGCCTTTGCCAATAACCTGCACGCCACCAGCGGTGCGGCAGCGCTGTCCTATGCCACGGTTTATCCGCTGGTGATGTTCCTGCGCATCATCACTCCGCAGCTACTGGCCGTACTGTTCTGGGGGATGGGCTAATAGCGCCTCCGGATGGATGCGCCGCAGATGGTAATCCACCTGGTAATCACTGGTATTGCGGAACATCACGGAGTAATTGAGGAACTCGCCGCTGTCGCTGTAGGAAAGAGACGTTATCCGCAGCAGCGGCGTATGCTCAGGTAAGTTCATATAGCTGGCAAGTTGCTTATCCGCTAAAACCGGCGTCAGGCTCTCAATGTTGCCGCTGATCGTTATCCCGCACTCCTTCTCGATATAATCAAACTTCGACCCTTCAAGATGCGCCAGCGAAAGATGACGGAACAGTTTTACTGGCATAAAACTGTCTTCCAGCATCAGCGGCTTCCCCTCGACGTAACGCACCCGGCGCGAAAAATAGATTCGCTCATCAATCTGGATGCGCAGCTGGCTGGCAATGGCGGGCGGGGCGGGCATCACTTCAAACTGCAATACCTTGCTCTGCACCTCTTTTCCCTGCTGGCGCAGCACCTCTACTAACCCCGTCAGGTTGGTGGTTTCATGATGGACGTCTTTTCGCGCCACAAAAGTGCCGCTGCCATGGCGGCGCACCACCAGGCCCCAGCTCACCAGCAGATCCAGGGCTTTGCGGATGGTCATACGTGCGACACCAAACTCCTGCGCCAGCGTTTTCTCACCGGGTAAGGGGCTGCCGATATTGTAGTCGGATGAATTCAGCCGCAAACGTAATCTGTCAGCAATAGATTTGTAGATCACCTATAGACCTCTCTGCCCCTATTCATACGGTAATTTCACTCAAACATGTCCAGATTTTAAGTAAAAAGTAGACCTCAATGAGCCAAACAAAACCATGAATGCGATCACGAATCGCAGCGGCGCGCGATGTTAACGACTGAGCAAATTCTTATTCTGATTTTAGGCCAGCAAAAAACCATAAAGGCCTCTACTCCTACAGGTTGTTAAATGAGGATTTAAAATGCTCAGTCAAATACAACGTTTTGGCGGCGCCATGTTTACCCCGGTGCTGTTATTTCCCTTCGCAGGCATTGTCGTCGGTATTGCCATCATGCTGCGCAATCCGCTTTTTGTGGGTGAAGCATTAACGGCACCCGATCATTTATTTGCACAGATTATTCATATTATTGAAGAGGGCGGCTGGGCGGTGTTTCGTAATATGCCGCTTATTTTCGCCGTTGGCTTACCGATTGGTCTGGCGAAACAGGCTCAGGGCCGCGCTTGTCTGGCGGTGCTGATTAGTTTCCTGACCTGGAACTACTTTATTAACGCGATGGGAATGACCTGGGGTCATTTCTTTGGCGTGAACTTTATGGCCGAACCCACTGCAGGAAGCGGGCTAGCGATGATCGCCGGTATCAAAACCCTCGATACCAGCATTATTGGCGCGATTGTTATTTCCGGACTGGTGACGGCGATTCACAACCGTTATTTCGATAAACAGCTTCCCGTCTTTCTTGGCATATTCCAGGGCACCTCGTTTGTGGTGATCATCGCTTTCTTTGTGATGATTCCCTGTGCGTGGCTCACGCTGCTCGGCTGGCCGAAAGTTCAGATGGGCATTGAATCCCTTCAGGTCTTTTTACGCTCTGCCGGGGCGCTAGGGGTGTGGGTTTATACCTTCCTGGAACGCATTCTGATCCCAACCGGCCTGCATCACTTTGTCTATGGTCCGTTTATTTTCGGTCCCGCAGCGGTAGAGGGCGGTATACAGATGTACTGGGCGCAGCACTTACAGGAATTTAGCCAGAGCACCGAACCGCTGAAAACCCTGTTCCCGGAAGGCGGCTTTGCCTTGCACGGTAACTCGAAAGTGTTTGGCTCTGTCGGGATTGCGCTGGCGCTGTGGTACACCGCCTCGGCGGAGAATCGCGTCAAAGTTGCCGGGCTGCTGATCCCCGCCACGCTCACCGCCATGCTGGTGGGCATTACCGAACCGCTTGAATTTACCTTCCTGTTTATATCGCCGCTGCTGTTTGCCGTCCACGCCGTGCTGGCTGCCACTATGGCGATGGTGATGTACATCTTCGGCGTGGTGGGCAACATGGGCGGCGGGTTGCTTGACCAGTTCCTGCCGCAAAACTGGATCCCGATGTTCCACAACCATGCCTCGATGATGTTCACACAGATAGGCATCGGCCTGTGCTTCACCGCGTTCTATTTCATCATCTTTAAAACGCTGATCGAACGCTTCAACTTCAAAACGCCGGGCCGCGAAGAGAGTGAAATCAAACTCTACAGCAAGGCCGACTACAAGGCTGCGCGTGAGCAAACCACCGTTGCGGCGAATACCTCCGCAGGCCAGGCCGCGGGTTATCTGCAGGCGCTGGGCGGAGCGGGCAATATCGAAAGCATCAATAACTGCGCCACCCGGCTGCGTATCGCGCTGGTCGATATGGCAAACACACAAAGCGACGACGTCTTTAAATCCCTTGGCGCCCACGGAGTGGTTCGTCGCGGCAACGGCATTCAGGTCATTGTCGGGCTGCACGTCCCGCAGGTGCGCGACCAGCTTGAATCGCTGATGAAAACTCCTTCTACCCCTGAATCATCCACCCTGACAGAGGCTGTATCATGAAAAAATTCTCAGTTGTTATCGCAGGCGGCGGCAGCACGTTTACGCCTGGTATCGTCCTGATGCTGTTGGCAAACCGCGATCGCTTCCCGCTTCGCGCGCTGAAGTTCTATGACAACGACGGTGCGCGTCAGGAGATCATCGCCGAGGCGTGCAAAGTGATTCTTCAGGAACAAGCTCCAGAAGTTGAATTTAGTTACACCACCGACCCAAAAGCGGCGTTTACCGACGTTGATTTTGTGATGGCGCATATCCGCGTCGGCAAGTATCCGATGCGTGAAAAAGATGAAAAAATCCCGCTGCGTCACGGCGTGCTGGGTCAGGAAACCTGCGGTCCGGGCGGGATCTCCTACGGTATGCGCTCTATTGGTGGCGTCCTTGAGCTGGTGGATTATATGGAACAATACTCGCCGAACGCGTGGATGCTGAACTACTCCAACCCAGCGGCGATCGTGGCGGAAGCGACCCGTCGACTGCGCCCGAACGCCAAAATTCTCAACATCTGTGATATGCCGATCGGCATTGAAGGGCGTATGGCGCAGATTGTCGGCCTGAAGGATCGCAAAGAGATGCGGGTGCGTTACTACGGGCTTAATCACTTTGGCTGGTGGACGTCGATTGAAGATTTAAACGGTAACGATCTGATGCCGAAACTGCGGGAATATGTCGCGAAAAATGGATATTTACCGCCGTGTAACGATGCGAATTCCGAAGCGAGCTGGAACGATACCTTTGCTAAGGCGAAAGACGTCCAGGCGCTGGACCCAGACACGATGCCAAACACTTACCTGAAATATTACCTTTTCCCGGACTACGTGGTGGCGCACTCCAATCCAGAACGCACCCGGGCGAATGAAGTGATGGATCACCGCGAGAAGCACGTGTTCAGCTCCTGCCGGGCGATTATCGAAGCCGGGAAATCCTCCGCGGGTGAGCTGGAAATAGACGAACATGCGTCTTACATCGTCGATCTGGCGACCGCTATCGCCTTTAACACGCAAGAACGCATGCTGTTGATTGTGCCAAATAATGGCGCCATCCATAACTTTGATGCGGACGCGATGGTCGAAATTCCGTGCCTGGTGGGCAAAAATGGCCCAGAACCGTTAACCGTGGGTGATATTCCGCACTTCCAGAAAGGGTTGATGGGCCAGCAGGTGGCTGTCGAAAAACTGGTGGTTGACGCCTGGGAACAGCGCTCTTACACCAAACTGTGGCAGGCGATTACGCTGTCGAAAACCGTGCCGAGCGCTTCTGTGGCGAAAGCCATTCTTGATGACCTGATCGACGCGAACAAAGAGTATTGGCCTGAGCTGCATTAATCCTGACCCCGGCATCGTCCTGATGCCGGTCTCCTTGTCCGTGTCGATTTACGCTATGCTGAGGCCAGCATGCGGCACGACAAGGAGTTTTCATGAGAATTTCCCGCTTCGGCGAAGCGCCAGATTATCGCTTCTCGCTGGCAAACGAACGTACATTTTTGGCGTGGATCCGCACTGCGCTGGGCTTTCTGGCGGCGGGCGTTGGGCTGGATCAGCTCGCCCCGGATTTCGCCACGCCGCTGATTCGCGAAGTGCTGGCGTTACTGCTCTGCCTGTTTGCGGGCATCCTGGCGATCTACGGGTATCTGCGCTGGCTACGCAATGAAAAAGCGATGCGCCTGAAGCAAGACCTGCCCTACACGCGCGGGCTGTTCATTATCAGCGCGATGTTGCTGTCGGTCGCGGCCGTGGTAATGGCGCTGGTGTTTTATGGTGGATAGCCGCAAAGCGCGGCGCGAGGCCGATCCCGGCCTGCAACCGGAGCGCACTTCGCTCGCCTGGCTGCGCACGATGCTGGGTTATGGCGCGCTGATTGCGCTGGCGATTAAGCACAACTGGCATCGTACGGGGTTGCCGTTCTGGATATCGATGGTGGTGCTGGCCTTGGTCGGGGTTATTTTGTGGCGCTACACCCGCAGCCGCAATGTGATGGATGTTAATCACGCTGATTTCGTGCAGCCGAAAGCCGTGCGTGACAAATTCCTGATCGCGCTCGCGGTGCTCTCCCTCGCATTACTCTTTGCGGTTACGCACCTACAGCAAATCTTTCTGTTTTTAGGATCGTAAATCCCAGGCGCTGAACCTCTGCGACTGACGCTCGTAAGGAAAGAAATACGTCAGCCGCAGAAAAATCATCTTCCCTTTGCCAGATATTTCGCCATCTCATCTTGCGGAACCATGCCGCCGCCGGTCGCCCAGACCAGGTGCGTTGCCTTATCCAGCACGTATTTTTTGCTCGCACAGACGCGAATCGGCCCGGCCATACCTGCCAGCGCTGACGGCTCAAGCTGGATGCCTTCTTCCTGTGCCAGCCAGCTCAGCATGTCGTACATGCTCTGATCGGACAGGGTGTAGAATCCGTCCAGCAGGCGCTCCATCGCGCGGCCAACAAATCCCGATGCGCGCCCCACGGCCAGCCCGTCCGCCGCCGTCACGTTATCGATCCCCAGATCCTGCACCGCAATTTCATCGTGCAGGCCGGTGTAGACGCCTAACAGCATGCACGGCGAATGCGTTGGCTCGGCAAAGAAACAGTGAACGTTATCCCCAAACGCCAGCTTCAGCCCGAACGCGACACCACCGGGACCGCCGCCGACGCCACACGGCAGATAGACAAACAGCGGATGTTCCGCATCCACGACCCGTCCCTGCGCAGCGAATTGTGCTTTCAGACGCTCGCCCGCCACCGCATAGCCTAAAAACAGCGTGCGCGAGTTTTCGTCGTCGATAAAGAAACAGTTCGGATCGCTTTCGGCGGCTTTACGCCCCTGCTCGACGGCGACGCCATAATCCTGTTCATACTCAACCACTTCTACGCCATGGCTGCGCAGTTTCGCCTTTTTCCATTCGCGGGCGTCGGCGGACATATGCACCGTTACCTTAAAGCCGATGCGTGCGCTCATGATCCCGATCGACATGCCCAGATTGCCGGTGGACCCGACGGCGATGCTGTAGTTGCTAAAAAAATCCGTAAAGCGCGGTTCCAGTAAAATGCGGTAATCGTCCGTTAACGACAGCAGTCCGGCTCCCAGCGCCAGTTTTTCGGCATGGGTCAGCACTTCGTAAATCCCGCCACGGGCTTTGATGGAACCCGAAATCGGCAGGTGGCTGTCCTTTTTCAGCAGCAGCGTGCCAGGGATTTTTTCACCAGATGCCTTTTCCAGGCGCTTATGCATGGAAGGGATAGCCACCACGTCAGATTCGATAATGCCGTTTTTCTCAGCCGTTTCTGGAAATGCGGTTGCCAGATACGGTGCAAAACGCGCCAGACGTGCATGGGCATCGTTAACATCCGCCTGTGTGAGACCCACATGCGGCAAACCCTCGGCAAGCGTAGTGGTCCGCGGATTAAACCAGGTTGTCTCTTTCAGGGCGATAAGATCGTCGACCAAAGGAAACTGGGCGATGAGCGGGCTGATTGCGTTTGTATTCATCATTTTTCTCAGAATTAGTTCGCGTTGACTCTACACCATTCACGAAAAAGCGTGCTAAATACAGAGTATTGCTTTCGATTTTACGCAAGGTTAACCGTGTTAAAACCGTTGATTGCTGCTGCGCTCATTTTCTCTGCAGGCTTCTGTTTTGCTGCCGATCCCCCGCTGACGGCTGCGCGCTATGCGCAGCAGCTCGGCGTGGGTATCGACGTTGACTGGGCACGTACCGAGCGCGGTATCCGGGAGTTTGATCCGCTGGTGGTCCGTGATTTTCGCGCGAAAGGTTTTAGTCACGTACGCATTCGTGTGGCGGGCGAACCTACGGAAGCGCGTCTGATCCATCTTCGCAAACTGGTAGAGGCCTGCGATCAATACGGAGTCATTCCGATTATCGCCTATCAGGCTGATGAATATAAAAACGACCCGAAAGCGGAAAATGAAAAAGAGGTGGTGAACTGGTGGATTGCCGTGGCGCACTACTTCGAAAAAAGCTCGCCGTTGCTGGGATTTGACCTGATTTATGAGCCGGCGGATAAGCTGAATCACAATCTCGCGTCCCTGAATCGCGTCTACGAAAAAACGATCAAAACCGTTCACGGCATCGATGCGCAAAGAATGATTTTTGTCGCGCCGCGCTTACGCGCGGCACCTGAAGACCTGTCCAGCCTGAAACTCCCCCCGCACAGCCAAAACTATGTGCTGGCTGAATGGCATATTTTCCCATGGGGACCGCTCAAAAATAACGGAAAATACCCATGGACGTCGGGCACGGCGGCAGAGAAATCGGCTATTCGTAGCCGGATCAATGCGGCGCTGCGCTGGCAGCAAAAAACCGGACACGTCAGTTGGGTGGGCGGTTGGGGCGTGGGTGAATCCAGCCGCCTGACGCCGTCGGTGGAGCAGATGGCATTCGCCAGCTTTATGGCTTGCGAGCTGCAACAGGCTAAAATTCCCTACGCCATCAATGCGGATTTTCAGTTTTATGACGGGGAAGAGGGTGCGTGGCGGGCGGCACCAGAACCGTTATTGCAGGTGATGCTGACACCGGTTTGCGAAAAGCCCGACGAAACGCCGGGCCATCATGCGGTTAAACCATCTGCTCGTGATGCGGCTCACGTGACGCCAGCGGTAACCAGCAAAGTAAAATCAGCAGCCCCATCAGCGTCATCAGCAGGCCAAGGCTAGCCTGACCGGTCTGCGGCATCATCGCTGAAAGCCAGGCCAGCGCGCCGGAACCGATATTTTGCAAACCGCCCACCAGCGCGCCCGCGGTACCGGCGAGGAACGGAAACGGCTCCATCGCACCGCTGGTCGCCAGCGGGAACAGCATGCCTGCGCCAAAGAAGAACAGTGCGGCGGGGATCAGCAGCGTCCAGACCGTCATCACGCCAAGCAAACCGGGGATCCACATCATCACGCCTGCCAGCAAGCAGCTGAGCACTGATTGCCACATCAGCGTCGAAAAGCGCTTATTCGGGCGACCGGCGAACCATGCGCCAAAAAATGCCGCCGGAATCGGCAGGATAAACAGAATACTCACCACCATGCTGCTCAGACCCAAACCCGCGCCCAACAGCACGCCGGAGCACGCCTCGAATACCGCAATGCCCGCCAGGCCGCCTATCAGCATTAGCAGATAACAACTGAACGCGCCATTGCCGAAAAGCGTTTTATAGTTAGCGATAAGTTTTGTGCGCGGTGCGCCAGTCGGACGCGTCTCGGGCATCCAGCGCGCCATGCTGAACGTGACGATGATGCACAGTACCAGCAGGAACGCGTAACAGGCGCGCCAGGACCAGATGCTGTCCAGCACGCCGCCAATCAGCGGAGCCAGCAGCGGACTAACCAAAATGCCCATGTTCAGCAGGCTGTTTGCGTGGCGCAGCTGCGTACCTTGATACATATCGCGCGGCAGCGTTCGGGCCATCACGCCGCCCACGCCGGTTCCCATGCCTTGCAGCGCGCTGGCGGCAATCAGAAGGGGCAGGCTGTGCGTCGTCATGGCGATCACCGTGGCGAGCATGAAAATCGACATCCCAACCAGGATCACCGGACGACGCCCGACGCGGTCGGACAGCGGGCCGTAGAAGAGTTGCGATACGCCATAGGTGAGCAGATAGGCAGCCATTACGCTCTGGACCGCGCCTTCGCGCACGCTGAGATCCTTTGCCATGTCTGCAATGGCCGGAATATAAATGGTTTGCGCCATCTGACCGACAGCCACCAGTAACACCAGCATCAACAGTAAATTAACGTTCCGTTGTTTTTTCATGTCGCTCAATACGTTCGCCAAAAGAGATAAATGAAGAATAAGTGACTGCGTTTTGCCGCAAATGCGCGTGGAATCTACCACAGAGGCGCGACAAATTAATCATTGCAAAGGTGAATGATTGAGCGGGGAAAGGCAGGATTTATAAACAATGCTCGGCAACTTATGTTGCCAGCAGACTACGGTAACGGGCGCGTTATACCGCGCAAAAAAGGCGGTGGGTGATGCGCGGCTCATCGGCGACCAGGTTAAACCCGGCACGATGGTAAAAGCCGTACGCGGCCTCTGGCGCGTGGGTATTGAGGAAATCAAACCAGATGCTGGCATCGGCCATCACCACGGCAAGCAGCTGTTTGCCGATCCCCAGACCGCGGCACTTTTCGCTGATGTACAGATGGCGAATGCGCCCTGCCCGAGGCTGCTGGCTAAAGGGATCGCGGTTGATTCCGCACACGCCGACCAGCTTCCCGTTAAGAAATGCACCCAGCAGCTTTTCACCCGGCGCGTTGAAGCGGTTTTCGCCGCGCTGCCAGTTTTCTTCGAGCCGGCGCAGCATGTTGAAATTTAGCGCGAGGCTTTCCGCCTTTAGAGCGATGTAGCCCGGTTCATCAGGGGTAATAGGTTCAATTAACAAACGTGACATAGCATTCCCTCGTTATTAAAGAGGGGCGGTTGCCCGCCCCTCTCAGGTGCGACTTGAACCTGAATTACCGCAGGTATTTCAGGACGGCATCAAGCAGTTGCAGTATCGCAACAATGAGTCTGAGGATAAGTATCATCATATCCACGGCGCCCATACGCGTCTCCTTTTAGTCACAAGGAGCACGGTGCTGACGTACCTCTCCGCCGCCTGTTGCCAGCACCTTTATTGACGTAACACAGTGTGCTCACTTCAGGGGGTTAAGGCACTGACGGCACCACCCGTTTCAGCCAGGACTTCGTTGCGCCGGTGTACTGCTTGCGGCCCCCTTACGCACTGCGAACAAAATCAGTATAGATAAATACTGTATGCATGAACAGGTATTTTGTAGACAAAATTCGACGGGCGATCCATACTCCATTACGTCAAAATCCGTGCGTGAAATTGCGCGTTCGTTGCCGATCGCGTATACTTCGTGCGTTGACGTAACACAGTGTGTTCTGCGGAAACCAACCGCATAACCCTGAAAAAACCTCGCTTCGGCGGGGTTTTTTGTTTTCAGCGCTCAACAAACGAAACGTGATCCCTGACTCAAATTTGTGTGGATGAAAATATTTCCATTGTCACGCTCACTAACCTGTGTTTGTATAAATTCCATCAGTGATTCCAAACTCAGGTCCTAAATGACAACTTCCATGATGACGTCGACCCTACTAAAAACTGCGCTACCAGCCGCAGTGGTCGTCGTGCGTGTGGTGGTGGTCGTCGGCAATGCGCCGTAGGGACTGGATCAACACACGAATCCAAAACCCCGCCGGCGCAAACCGGGCGGGGTTTTTAGTTTTAAACGCCCCCCGGAGACGCTAAGTAGTTCGGGTTGTAGGAAGGCGGCAAGTGAGCGAATCCCCAGGAGTGTACAAAGGTACGTGACTGGGGCGAGTGAACGCAGCCAACGCATCTGCAACGTGAAATACGACGCGTAATGTCGGCTCAGAAGAAAAGGACTGGAGCATGGCAAGTTCGGGCAAGACAACCACTAAGACACGTTTTACTGGCGCACAATTAATCGTTCATTTACTGGAACGACAGGGCATTTCCATTGTTTCTGGAATTCCTGGCGGCACCGTTCTTCCGCTGTATGACGCGTTAAGCCAAAGCACGCAAATCCGCCATGTACTGGCGCGTCACGAACAGGGCGCAGGTTTTATCGCGCAAGGTATGGCGCGTACACAGGGCAAACCGGCCGTTTGCATGGCCTGTAGCGGCCCGGGCGCGACCAACCTGGTCACCGCCATCGCCGATGCACGCCTCGACTCCATCCCGCTGATTTGTATCACCGGCCAGGTCCCTTCTTCGATGATCGGCACCGATGCGTTCCAGGAAGTCGACACCTACGGCATCTCTATCCCCATCACCAAACATAACTATTTAGTTCGCGATATCGCTGAATTACCGCAGGTTATTAGCGATGCGTTTCGTATCGCGCAATCCGGCCGCCCAGGCCCGGTGTGGATAGACATTCCTAAGGATGTGCAAACCGCGGAAATCGATATCGACGTTTTCCCGGAGCCGGGCGACCGTGCGGCCGCGCCGGAATTTAGCGCCGACAGCATACGTGACGCGGCGGCGATGATTAACGCCGCCAAACGCCCGGTGCTCTATTTAGGCGGTGGCGCCATTGACGCGTCTGAAGCCGTACGCGAATTTGCTGAAAAAGCCCACCTGCCAACCACCATGACCTTAATGGCGCTGGGGATGTTGCCAAAAGCGCACCCGCTGTCGTTGGGCATGCTGGGGATGCACGGCGCGCGTAGTACTAACTATATTCTGCAAGAGTCTGATTTGCTGATCGTTCTCGGGGCTCGTTTTGATGACCGGGCGATTGGTAAAACCGAGCAGTTCTGCCCGAACGCCAAAATCATTCACGTCGATATCGATCGCTCCGAGCTGGGTAAAATCAAGCAGCCGCACGTGGCGATTCAGGGCGATGTGGCTGCGGTTCTGGCGCAGTTAATTCCACAAACTCATGCGACTGAAAACACAGAATGGCGCCAGCTGGTGGCCGATTTGCAACGGGAGTTCCCGAGCGCGATCCCAACCGAAGGCGATCCGCTGAGCCATTACGGGCTGATCAACGCCGTGGCCGCCTGCGTTGACGACAGCGCTATTATCACCACCGACGTGGGTCAGCACCAGATGTGGACCGCGCAGGCTTACCCGTTGAACCGTCCGCGCCAATGGCTGACGTCCGGCGGGTTGGGGACGATGGGCTTTGGTCTGCCTGCGGCGGTTGGCGCGGCGCTGGCTAATCCGGATCGCAAAGTGATTTGCTTCTCCGGCGACGGCAGCCTGATGATGAACATTCAGGAAATGGCGACGGCGGCTGAAAATCAGCTGGATGTAAAAATCATTCTGATGAACAACGAAGCGCTGGGTTTAGTTCATCAGCAGCAGAGCCTGTTCTACAAGCAGGGCGTGTTTGCCGCGACCTATCCGGGGATGATCAACTTTATGCAGATCGCTGCGGGCTTTGGTCTGTACGCCTGCGATTTGAACGCGGAAGCCGATCCGCACGCGGCGTTGCAGGCGGCGATTTCACGTCCAGGGCCTGCATTGATTCACGTGCGTATCGATCCACAGCAAAAAGTCTATCCGATGGTCCCACCCGGTGCGGCCAATACTGAAATGGTGGGAGAATAAACCATGCAAAAACAACACGATAACGTCATTTTGGAACTCACCGTCCGCAACCACCCAGGCGTCATGACCCACGTCTGCGGGCTGTTTGCCCGCCGCGCATTTAACGTCGAAGGCATTCTTTGCTTGCCGATTCAGGGCAGCGAACAGAGCCGCATTTGGCTCTTAGTGAATGACGATCAGCGCCTCGAACAGATGATGGCCCAGATCGATAAACTGGAAGATGTGACCAAAGTGGTACGAAACCAGTCCGACCCGACGATGTTTAACAAGATTTCCGTCTTCTTCGAATAAAACGCTCATAGCTTGAACACCCACGCGCTTATCGTTAAGGTAAGCGCGTTTTTTATCCGCCAGGAATACCCCATGACCACCATCGCGCTTATCGACGATCACCTTATCGTCCGCTCCGGTTTTGCCCAGCTTCTGAGCCTGGAGCCGGATTTTCAGGTCGTCGCTGAATTCGGCTCGGGCCGCGAAGCGCTGGCGGGCCTGCCGGGGCGCGGAGTGCAGGTGTGTATTTGCGATATTTCGATGCCCGATCTCTCCGGGCTGGAGCTGCTGAGCCAACTGCCGAAAGGCCTGTCGACCATTATGCTCTCGGTGCACGACAGTCCGGCGCTGGTGGAACAGGCGCTTAACGCCGGTGCGCGCGGGTTTCTGTCGAAACGCTGTAGCCCGGATGAACTGATTTCTGCGGTGCGCACCGTGGCGGCGGGCGGTTGTTATCTGACGCCGGAGATCGCCATTAAGCTGGCGGCGGGGCGTCAGGATCCGCTGACGAAACGCGAGCGACAGGTGGCAGAAAAACTGGCGCAGGGTATGGCGGTGAAAGAAATCGCCGTCGAGCTGGGGTTATCGCCTAAAACGGTTCACGTCCACCGCGCCAACCTGATGGAAAAACTCGACGTCAGCAACGATGTCGAACTGGCGCGGCGCATGTTTGACGGCTGGCAATGAACCCCTTTTTCTCGCGGCTGGTCTCCGGTGTTGCCAGCTTCTTTATCTTCTCTGCCGCCTGGTTTTGCCTGTGGAGCATCAGCCTGCATCTGGTCGAACGGCCAGAACTGGCGGTGTTGCTGTTCCCATTTGGCCTGCGTCTCGGGCTGATGCTGCAATGCCCGCGCGGCTACTGGCCCGTGTTGCTGGGCGCGGAATGGTTGCTGCTGTTCTGGCTCGCGCAGGAAGTGGCGCTGGCGCATTTGCCTTTGCTGATTCTCGGCGGCGTGTTGACGCTCCTGCCCGTGGCGCTGATCTCGCGCTATCGCCACCAGCGCGACTGGCGCACGTTGCTGTGGCAGGGCGCGGCGCTGATTGCCGCCGCGCTCCTGCAGTCACTGCCGTGGATCGGCCAGCAAGAAATGCTCAACGCTTTGCTGCTGACCCTGACCGGCGGGTTGACGCTCGCGCCTACTTGCCTCGTGATCTGGCATTATCTCACCAGCACCGTCTGGCAGCCGCTCGGGCCTGCGCTGGTTTCCCAGCCGGTGAACTGGCGCGCCCGGCATCTCATCTGGTATCTGCTGCTGTTTGTGGTCAGCCTGTGGTTGCAGCTTGGGCTGCCTGCTGAACTTTCGCGCTTTACGCCGTTTTGTCTGGCGCTGCCGATTATTGCGCTGGCGTGGCACTACGGCTGGCAGGGGGCGTTGATCGCCACGCTGATGAACGCGATTGCCCTGATTGCCAGCCAGACCTGGCACGATCATCCCGTCGATTTATTGCTCTCGCTGCTGGCGCAAAGCCTGACCGGGCTGCTGCTGGGCGCGGGTATTCAGCGCCTGCGCGAACTCAATCAGTCCTTACAAAACGAGCTGGCGCGTAACCGCCGTCTGGCAGAACGGCTGGTCGAAACTGAAGAGAGCGTGCGGCAGGAAGTGGCGCGTGAACTGCACGACGATATCGGCCAGACGATCACGGCCATTCGCACTCAGGCAGGTATTGTTCAGCGCCTGGCACCGGAAAATGGCGGCGTGATCCAGAGTGGGGCACATATCGAGCAGCTCTCGCTTGGGGTGTACGATTCGGTGCGGCGTCTGCTGGGGCGGTTGCGTCCGCGCCAGCTCGACGACCTGTCGCTGGCGCAGGCGGTGCGTTCTCTGATGCGTGAGATGGAGCTGGAAAGTCGCGGTATCGTGAGCCATCTCGACTGGCACATTGACGAATCAACCCTGAGCGAAGGCCAGCGCGTGACGCTGTTTCGCGTCTGTCAGGAAGGACTGAATAATATCGTCAAGCACGCCAACGCCAGCGCGGTGACGCTAAAGGGCTGGCAACAGGATGAGCGGCTAATGCTGCTTATCGAGGACGATGGCTGCGGCTTACCGCCGGGTTCTGGCCAGCAGGGCTTTGGTCTGGCGGGAATGCGCGAGCGCGTCACGGCACTCGGCGGCACGCTGGCGATTTCATGTACCCACGGCACGCGCGTCAGCGTCAGTTTGCCACGACGCATTGCCTAAGGACCGATGATGTTTACCTTCCTGAAAACGCCTGCCAACGCTGCGCCGATGGGCGATAAAGCGGAAATCGACGCGCGTTATCGCTACTGGCGACGCCATATTCTGATGACCATCTGGCTGGGCTACGCGCTGTTCTATTTTACCCGCAAAAGCTTTAACGCTGCCGCGCCGGAAATCCTCGTCAGCGGGGTGATGACGCGCACCGACATCGGCCTGCTGGCGACGCTGTTTTACATCACTTACGGGCTGTCGAAGTTTTTCTCCGGCATCGTCAGCGACCGCTCCAACGCCCGCTATTTTATGGGACTTGGACTGATCGCCACCGGCGTGGTGAATATCCTGTTCGGCTTTTCGACGTCGCTGTGGGCCTTTGCGCTGCTGTGGGCGCTGAACGCCTTTTTCCAGGGCTGGGGCGCGCCAGTGTGCGCCCGTCTGCTGACCACCTGGTATTCGCGCAACGAGCGCGGCGGCTGGTGGGCCATCTGGAATACGGCGCATAACGTCGGCGGGGCGCTGATCCCGATGGTGGTCGGTGCGGCAGCGCTGCATTACGGCTGGCGGACCGGGATGATGATTGCTGGCGGGCTGGCGATTCTCGCCGGGCTGTTCCTCTGCTGGCGCTTGCGCGACAGGCCGCAAACCGTCGGTCTGCCGGAGGTGGGCGACTGGCGGCATGACGAAATGGAAATCGCCCAGCAGCAGGAGGGGGCAGGCCTCACCCGCAAAGAGATCCTCACTAAATACGTGCTGCTGAATCCGTACATCTGGCTGTTATCGCTGTGCTACGTGCTGGTTTACGTGGTGCGCGCGGCGATCAACGACTGGGGCAATTTGTACATGTCCGAGACGCTGGGCGTGGATTTGGTGACGGCCAACTCGGCGGTGACGATGTTTGAGCTGGGCGGTTTTATCGGCGCGCTGGTGGCAGGCTGGGGATCGGACAAACTGTTCAACGGCAATCGTGGCCCGATGAATTTGATTTTTGCCGCCGGGATTTTACTCTCCGTGGGTTCGCTATGGCTGATGCCGTTCGCCAGCTACGTGATGCAGGCGGCGTGTTTCTTCACCACCGGTTTCTTCGTATTCGGCCCGCAAATGCTGATCGGCATGGCGGCTGCGGAATGTTCGCACAAAGAGGCGGCAGGCGCGGCCACGGGATTCGTCGGGCTGTTTGCTTATCTGGGGGCGTCGCTTTCCGGCTGGCCGCTGGCGCGGGTGATTGATGTCTGGCACTGGAGCGGTTTCTTTGCGGTTATCGCCATCGCGGCGGGGATTTCTGCCCTGCTGTTGTTGCCATTTTTGAATGCTCAAGCCCCGCGCACGGTGAACGAAGCGTGATGTTCCTCACCTTTTCGCCCCAACTGGGGCAAAACTAAGAAATTTTCTCGGTTTCGCCTGGACGCTGTCTCAGGCGCGTCTCCCCGCTGATTTTTACAATGCCAGCCATTCGCAGGACTAAAAATCAGCTCAGGAGATACCCATGCTGGCCTTCCTCAATCAGGTGCGCAAGCCGACCCTGGATCTGCCGCTCGATGTGCGGCGCAAGATGTGGTTTAAGCCGTTCATGCAGTCCTATCTGGTGGTCTTTATTGGCTACCTGACCATGTATCTGATCCGCAAAAACTTCAACATCGCGCAGAACGACATGATCACCACCTACGGGCTGAGCATGACGCAGCTGGGGATGATTGGCCTGGGCTTTTCCATCACCTACGGCGTAGGCAAAACGGTAGTGTCTTATTACGCGGACGGCAAAAATACCAAGCAGTTTCTGCCGTTCATGCTGATCCTCTCCGCCATTTGTATGCTCGGCTTTAGCGCCAGCATGGGCACCGGCTCGGTCAGCCTGTTTATGATGATCGCTTTCTACGCGCTGAGCGGATTCTTCCAGAGTACCGGCGGGTCGTGCAGCTATTCGACCATCACCAAATGGACGCCGCGCCGCAAGCGTGGGTCTTACCTCGGCATGTGGAATATCTCCCACAACCTGGGCGGTGCGGGCGCAGCAGGTGTGGCGCTGTTTGGCGCAAACTTCCTGTTCGACGGTCATGTCATCGGTATGTTTATCTTCCCGTCGATTATCGCGCTGATTGTCGGCTTTATCGGCCTGCGCTACGGCAGCGACTCCCCGGAATCCTATGGCCTGGGCAAAGCGGAAGAGCTGTTTAACGAAGAGCTGAGCGAAGAAGACAAAGAAGCCGAAGATGAGTCGATGACCAAATGGCAGATCTTCGTGGAGTACGTGCTGAAAAACAAAGTCATCTGGCTGCTGTGCTTCTCCAATATTTTCCTGTACGTGGTGCGCATCGGTATCGACCAGTGGTCAACCGTGTACGCCTTCCAGGAACTGAAATTGTCGAAAGAGGTGGCGATTCAGGGCTTTACCCTGTTTGAAGTGGGTGCGCTGGTCGGTACGCTGCTGTGGGGTTGGCTGTCGGATCTGGCGAACGGTCGCCGCGCGCTGGTGGCATGTGTGGCGCTGGCACTGATCATCGCCACGCTCGGTGTTTATCAGCATGCCAGCAATCAGTATGTGTATCTGGCGTCGTTGTTTGCGCTCGGCTTCCTGGTGTTTGGTCCGCAGCTGTTGATTGGCGTCGCGGCCGTCGGATTTGTGCCGAAAAAAGCGATCGGCGCTGCCGATGGGATTAAGGGCACCTTCGCCTATCTGATCGGCGACAGCTTCGCGAAATTAGGCCTCGGTATGATTGCCGACGGCACCCCAATTTTCGGTCTGACCGGCTGGGCGGGCACCTTTGCCGCGCTGGATGCCGCCGCGATCGCCTGTATCTGCCTGATGGCGATGGTCGCCGTCCTGGAAGAGCGCAAAATCCGTCGCGAGAAACGAATCCAACGACTGAAAATGGCTTGAGTATGCAGTCATGCTTTGCCCGGCTGACCGCCGGGCTTTTTTATATCTTTTGACCGGAGCGTCGTGCTTTAAACCTGCCGAATCTGTTTTCGACACCTTTCCAGTTTTTTCCCGTTCACTATTATTATCTCGCCTGCTGTTGACCCCGCGCGTTTCCCGATATCATGAGCAGCTAAAATTAAGGAGAACGCATGGTCTGGATAATGCTGGCCACCCTCGCAGTGGTGTTTATCGTTGGATTTCGCATCCTGACGTCCGATTCGCGCCGCGCAATCAAACGTTTAAGTGAACGTTTAGGTATCACGCCAGTGCCGCTGGAATCCATGATTGACCAGTTTGGCAAAACCGCAGGTAATGAGTTTATCCGCTATCTTGAGCGTCCGGATGAGGCTCATCTGCAAAATGCCGCGCAGGTACTGCTGATCTGGCAGGTCTGTATCGTTGATGGTAGCGATGAGAATCTGCAAACCTGGCATCGACTGCTGCGCAAAGCGCGTCTGGCTGCGCCGATAACCGACGCGCAAATCCGCCTGGCGCTCAGTTTTATGCGTGAGATGGAGCCGGAAGCGTATGAGCTGAACGCCTTCCAGCTGCGCTACAACCAGTTGTTCCTGCCGGAAGAGGGCGTGTTCTTTTTGCACTGATCTCATCGGTTGCACGAAAGCGCTATCCGCCGTGTCTGGCAGCATGCAGGCATCAAAATGGGATGGCCGCGCCCCCCAGGAAAAGCACAAAAGTTGTCAAAACGTTAAATTGGTCACATTTTTGGTGGTAAACTGTGCGACTTTTCCGCACGTTTATCACCAGGTAACGCCATGACAGAACAGATCCCATCAACGCCCACACCGCATGCCAAAGAGGTCTCGCGCCCAAACTGGTCCGCGGTTTTTTCCGTGGCGTTTTGCGTCGCCTGCCTGATTACCGTGGAATTTTTGCCGGTTAGCCTGCTCACGCCGATGGCGCAGGATCTCGGGATTTCTGAAGGCGTGGCCGGTCAGTCCGTGACCGTCACCGCTTTTGTGGCGATGTTCGCCAGTCTGTTTATCACCCAGGTTATCGGGACTATCGATCGCCGCAAAGTGGTCATTTTCTTCGCGGTATTGTTAACACTTTCCTGTGTGCTGGTGTCGTTTGCTAATAGCTTTACCCTGCTGCTGTTGGGCCGCGCCTGCCTGGGACTAGGGTTAGGCGGATTCTGGGCGATGTCGGCATCGCTGACGATGCGCCTGGTGCCAGCGCGAAAAGTGCCAAAAGCACTGTCCGTTATCTTTGGTGCGGTCTCGATTGCGCTGGTGATCGCCGCGCCGCTGGGCAGTTTCCTTGGTGGAATTATTGGCTGGCGTAATGTGTTTAACGGCGCTGCGGTGATGGGCGTGTTGTGTATTTTCTGGGTGTGGAAAGCGCTGCCGTCGCTGCCGGGTGAGCCTGCGCATCACAAAGAGAACATGTTTAGCCTGCTCAAACGCCCTGGCGTGCTGGCGGGGATGACCGCCATCTTTATGGCCTTTGCCGGGCAGTTTGCGTTCTTCACCTATATCCGTCCGATTTTCACCACGCTTTCGGGTTTTGACGTCGACGGCCTGACCCTGGTGTTGTTGAGCTTTGGTATCGCCAGTTTTGTCGGAACGTCGCTGTCGGCACCGTTTCTTAAACTCTCGCTGAAAGTGGCGCTGGCAGGGGCTCCGCTGGTGCTGGCGATAAGCGCAGCCGTGCTGATTTTCTGGGGTAGCGATAAATGGGTGGCGTCTGCCATTGCAATTATCTGGGGCTTTGCCTTCGCGCTGGTACCGGTCGGCTGGTCAACGTGGATCACCCGCTCTCTCGCCGATCAGGCAGAAAAAGCCGGGTCTATTCAGGTGGCTGTCATTCAGTTGGCGAATACTTGTGGTGCGGCAGTCGGTGGATATGCGCTCGATAATTTAGGTCTGACGTCACCGCTGGTGCTGTCCGGCACGCTGATGCTGCTCACCGCGCTGCTGGTGGCGGGAAAGGTTAAGGCGAAGTAGTCCTGTATCAATCTGAGGTTTGGTTGATTAATAACCGGCAGTTCCTTATACTTGTACCGTAACTTGTACAGGAGGAATTATGCAGGTTGTCACTTTTACCGAAGCGCGTAGCCGCTTGAAAGATGTTCTGGATGACGTCAACGATAACGTTGAAACCACCATTATCAGCCGCCGTAACGGTGGAGACGCGGTGGTGATGTCGCTTCAACATTACAACTCAATGATGGAAACAATCCATCTGATGAGCTCTCCAGCCAACGCTACGCGCCTGATGGAGTCCATTGCTCAGGCGAACAGCGGTAAAACCACGGAACGGGACATGATTGATGAACAGGCTACTCACCTGGACAGATAACGGCTGGGATGATTATGTGTTGTGGCAGGATCAGGACAGGAAAACGCTACGCAGAATCAATAAACTGATTGAGGATGCGCAACGTCAACCTTTTACTGGGCTTGGTAAGCCAGAGCCTCTGCGAGGAAATCTGTCAGGCTACTGGTCGCGCCGCATTAACGATACCGACCGTCTGGTCTATAGCGTGACGGATAGCGCTCTGACCATAGTGATGTGTCGCTACCATTACTAGTGCTTAATGCGCCGTCTCGAATCCATCGAAATCAGCACCACCGACGAAACAATCAGGAACGTCCCCAGCCAGTCCGGCAGCGAAAACGCCACGCCTAATAGCAACACGGAAAGCAGTGCGCTGCTCAGCGGCTCGGCGCAGCTCAAAATGCTCGCTTTAGGTCCGCCGATCATCTGCGCGCCTTTCAGATACAGGCTGAAAGTCAGCGCCGTGCCAATCACCACCAGATAGAAAAACGCCAGCAGCAAGCTACCGTCAATCACAAACGTGGTTCCGCGTCCGGCGTAGAACGGCGTCAACATCAGCCCCGCCAGCAGCATACTCCAGCCGACAATGGGCAGCGTGCCGTAACGGGCAATTAGCGTTGAGGGATAGGTGGTGTAAAACGCGGCGGCAAAGGCCGAAGCGATACCCCAGGCGAGCGCGGCCGGAGAGATGGTCAGCGATGTCGGATCGCCGTGCGTGACCAGCAGAAACGTGCCGATAAGCGACGTCATAATCGCCGCGAAGACAAATATCCCAGGACGTTTTTTACGCACCAGCGCGAACCACGCCACGATGATGGTTGGCGATAAAAATTGCAGCACGGTGGCGGTGGCGGCGTTGGATTTTTCAATTGTCACCAGGAAGGTGAGTTGGACGACTAGCGCGCCGAAAAGTGAGAAAATCAGCAGGCTAATGGCGTCTTTGCGATTTTTGATGACCGAGAAAATTTTGTCGCCGTGAACGAAGGATAATGTCAGCAGAATCACGCCGGTGAACAGCAGGCGGATCATGGTCAAATACGGTGAGGAGATCTGGCTTTTCTCCATGATGTACTGCGCGCAAACCCCTGAGCTGCCCCATAAAACGGCGGCAATCAGGACGTTTAGCATCCCTTTTCGTGTGGAACCCATGTTCTCCCCTGCGATGTGTTGGTCTCTTTTTCGGCCAACAGCATACCATGGGATTTTGCTTGATGGGCTGCGGCCTGATGCCCTCACCCCGGCTCGCTCCCACGGAAGAGGGGGCAAATACTAAAAACGGTCACTATCGTGACCGTTTTACGTTTACCTTGCTTAGAACCAGGCTTCCCACATCGCGCCGACGTTGAAATCGTCGAGCGTTTCGTCTTTGGTGCCATTGACGCGCGCGGTACGCTGGTTATCCACCTTGCCGCCGGTCACGTAGAAGCGCAGCATCGGACGGAATTCCGGTCCCATTGCGATAGACATGTTCTGGGAGAGCGTCAGCTTCCAGCCTTTGTTATCGCCGCCGTTGTCATAGTCAACATGCTGCCAGCCCGCTTCCAGCCAGGTAGAGTGAACGTCGTTCCACCAGTGCATTGGACGCACAATCGCGTTGTAGTTCTTGCGGTTGTCGGTGTCGTCGCGGCTGTTGTCGTAGTCGTGGAAGGCCAGGATATACTCCACCTGTGTTGCCTGGGTGAATTTATACAACCCTTCGAAGCTCGCATACACCGTGGTCAAGTCTTCGGTTTTGTTGAACACGCTGTTGTCCGAGTTATCGGAATAACGCGCGATCACTTTGTTCACGCCGCTGTCGTTGGTGTGGCTCAGCACCACGCCGCCCTGCCAGGCATTCAAACGTTCGTCGCTTTCGATGGCTTTCGAGTCAAAGCCATAGTTGGCGTACAGTTCCAGATCCACTGGGCCGAGCTTCATGCCGTGGATTTTAGAGGTTGCCGCGTAGTTGCCTTTATCGCCCGTGCCGGAACCGCCGGTACAGGTGATACGCGATGGGTTCGCTTCGTCTTCCATCACTTCCGGACTACAGGATTCAACGGCGGCAACGGTCGCGACGTCAAACTGCACGCCACCGATGTCGAAATTCTTCACCCCGGCGCCCTGGCCGTCGTGGTTCATCCAGAAGTAATCGTTGATGCCCTGTTGCGGACGCTGGTGGAAATCACGACCGGCCCAGAAATAGGCGTTCGGGTTGGATTCCATAATATTGGTCACGCCCGCGTAGGCTTTTTTGAGGTTAACTTCGTCGCCCCAGTGGTCGATCATCACGTTGATGTCCCAGATCGCGCCGTTCTCGCCTTTGAAGGCTTTCGAGAGCTGGAATTCACCGCCGTTACCTTCGTTACCCAGACGACCAATCGCGGACGCGCCGTTGTAGGAGCCATCAACTGCCACGTATTTCTGGTCGGCAGCCTGGAAGTGCGCGCCGTAGCGGGCATAGCCGGTAAATTTCACGCCAAAGGGAATCGCCATATCCGGCGATTGTGCCGCACTTTGCGGCTCCGTCACCACGTCCACTTTTTTAGCGACCGCAGCATCCATTTTTGCCTGACGATCTGCCAGGGCTTTGTCCACCGCTTTGGCCACAATGGCGTCGATTTGCTCTTGTGTGAAATCCTGCGCAAGTACAGAAATTGGGCAAAGCGCGGCGATAACCGCCATTGTTAATGGAAGTTTTTTAATATTTTTCATTGTCATCTCAATATATTTGAATTTTATTCAGACAATAACCGTCCCATTCTGGACTGACATGAATTGTCGCTATCACCAAAATAAGGGGGTCGATATTTTATAGGTACAGAGGCTTTACAGTATTATCGTAACGATTTCTCCATCACTGATATTTAATTATTAACGCTGATACAGATGAATAATCTCTTCAGATAATTCACGGGCCAGCAGCGAGTTCATTAAATGATCCTGGGCATGCACCATAATTAAGGTCATCGGCTGACGGGCTTCGCCTGCGTCCTGCTCGATAAGCTTGGTTTGCATATGGTGCGCCTGGCGCGCGTAGCCATCGGCCTCGCGCAGCAGACTTTTCGCTTCGTCAAGATTGCCCTGACGCGCAGCGTGCAGTGCTTCAAAGCACAGGCTGCGCGACTGACCCGCATTGACGATAATTTCCATTACGGCTTCTTCTAATGCGATCATCATTCATTACTCTTTATCAAAACTATTATTCAGAGACGTGGCAGCAAACCATTCTCCACTTTTCTTAATGGTGCGTTTCTGCGTCGCCAGATCCAGCTGAATAAAGCCGTAGCGGTTTTTATACGCATTACACCATGACCAGTTATCAATAAATGTCCACATATGGTAGCCAAGACAGTTACTGCCTTCGCTAATACCTTTGTGTACCCATTTAAGATGTTCGGAAATAAAGTCGATACGATACTGATCGTTAATTTGACCGTTTTCAATAAAACGCTGCTCGTTTTCAACACCCATACCATTTTCAGAAATAAAGCAGCGTGGGTTGCCGTAATTTTCCCGCAGATTAACGAGAATATCGTAAATACCCGGCTCGTAGATTTCCCAGCCACGGTACGGATTCATTTTACGGCCTGGCATTTCGTAATTATCAAAGAACCACTCCGGCATAAACGGCGCCTTAGGATTCACCGCGCTGTCACGACATTTCACGCGACGCGGCTGATAGTAGTTAATGCCCAGCAAATCGATGGTACCTTCCGCAATCAGCGCGCTGTCGTCAGGCTGACAGGCAGGAAGCTGCTCGTAGGACTTCAACAGCGCGACCAAATCGGCCGGATATTCGCCACGCAGCACCGGATCGAGGAAGCTGCGGTTAAACATCAGGTCCGCATAGTGCGCGGCTTTTACATCCTGCGGGTTTTGCGACCGCGGATACGACGGCGTCAGGTTCAGCACGATGCCAATTTCACCGGGATAATGCCCGGCGCGGAAGGCGCGAACCGCCTGCGCGTGAGCCAGCACCGTGTTGTACGCGACGGTCGCCGCACGACGGAAATCCACCACGTTCGGATAATGGAAGTCGTAAAGATAACCGCCTTCTACCGGCACAATCGGCTCGTTGAAGGTAAACCAGTGCAGCACACGATCGCCAAACAGCTCAAAGCAAATCTGCGCGTAGCGGGAATACGCCGCCACGACGTCACGGTTTTCCCAGCCGCCAATCTCCTGCATCGCCATCGGCATGTCGAAGTGGAACAGGGTGATGAACGGCGTAATGCCCTGCTCAAGCAGCTCGTCGAACACCTGATTGTAAAAGTCTACCGCCTGCGGATTCACTTCGCCGACACCGTCGGGGATCAGACGCGCCCAGCTAATCGAGGTGCGAAAGCTGTTATGGTTCAGCTGCTTCAGCAGCTGAATGTCCGCTTTCCAGTTCTGGCAGAACGTTGAGGTATCCTGCGGCCCCACGCCCTGATGAAAACGGTTTGGCTCATTGGCGAACCAGTGATCCCAGGTGGTCAGTCCCTTGCCGCCGCCCTGGCTTTCCCCTTCGGTCTGCAACGCAGAGCTTGCGCTGCCCCACCAAAAGTTATCGGGAAATGAATATTTCATGATGCTTCCTCTTTGACTTATTGACTTGCTGTCTCAACTGCACCCACGGTCGCCTGGGCTTTTTGCTCTTCGTTTTTCATCAAAGAACGCTCGTAAGCACGCAGGAACGGCAGATACATGATTGCTGACATCACCATACAAATAACGCACATCACGACCGGACTAAACGCCCAGTTGGCGGCCCACGATGCACCGATTGGGGCAGGCGTCGTCCATGGCGTAAGAGACACAACTTGTGCGATCCAGCCGAGTTTGGTTGCGGCATACGCCAGGCAGGCGTTAATCAACGGCACGAACACGAACGGCAGGAACAACATTGGGTTCATGATGATCGGTGCGCCGAACAGGATCGGTTCGTTGATGTTAAAGAAGCTTGGCACCACGCCCATTTTGCCGATAGTGCGCAGGTGCGCCACACGGCTACGCAGCAGCAGGAACGCCAGCGGCAGAGTCGAGCCCACGCCACCAATCAGCAGATAGTGATCCCAGAAACCTTGCAGATAAACGTGTGGAAGCGCTGCGCCAGCCGCCAGTGCAGCCTGGTTTGCCGACAGGTTCGCCATCCAGAACGGGTTCATAATGCCGGTGACAATCAGCGAGCCGTGAATACCCGCGAACCAGAAGATCTGGCACAGCAAAACGGAAAGCAGAATAGCTGGCAGAGAATCCGATGCAGAAACCAGCGGCTCCAGCAGGTGCATAATCGCCTGTGGGATAATCATGCCGGTTTGCGCTTCGATGAACAGGTTCAGCGGGTGCAGCGTACCGATAACGACCATCACAGGGATCAGGATTTCAAAGGAACGCGCCACGCCAGTCGGGACTTCTTTCGGCAGACGGATCGTCACTTTTTTTTCCTTCAGCCACGCATACACGCGGGTGGAGTAAATAGCGGTAATCAGCGCGGTGAAAATGCCCTGGCCGGACATGTACTGCGTGGAGATTTTACCGTCGGCATACGGCGCGGCGACCAGCAGGAACGCCATAAACGCCAGCAGGCCTGACATCACCGGGTCAAGATTAAACTGGCGGCCCAGGCTTGCACCAATGCCCACCGAGATAAAGAAGGTCATCACGCCCATGCTGAGGTTAAACGGCAGCATCAACTGTTCGCGGTAGGTCTGGGAGAAATCAAGCCAGCCGCGCGCAAAACTGTTGGTCGTGTCCGCGGAGAACGGCGGGAAGATGAACACCAGCATAAACGAGCCGATGATCATAAACGGCAGGGCGGCGGTAAAGCCGTCACGGATCGCAATCACGTACTTTTGCTGACCCAGCTTGGCTGCCAGCGGGGTAATGGACTGCTCGATCACCGCAACCATGGATTGATATAACGAACTCATGAGAACACCTTCTTAGTGTGCCGCTTCGATGAGCGACAGAGCGTAGTCCAGAACCTTATCACCACGCTGCATTCCGTAGTCCATCATATCGATGGCTTGTACCGGAATACCTTGCGTAGCAGCCTTGTCTGCGAGTGTCTTTAACATGTATTTCACTTGGGGTCCGAGAAGCACCACCTGGTATTGCGGAAACTGCGTATCAAATTCGGATACGCCGTACGCATCAATCTTCACAGGTAGACCGCGTTCTTCTGCAGCTTCAACCATTTTCCTCACCAGCAGGCTGGTGGACATCCCGGCGGAGCAGCACAGCATAATCTTGAACATCGACAACCATCCTATAAATGTAAAAAGTTATTGCGGGGATGATTGGATAACATATGGAAACCGGTTTCCATTTATAAAGGATAGAAGTGTGACACCCTTCAAAGTCCGTTAGTTATGGGGCTTATTAATAGGATTTGCGTCACGAAATTTGGCGTTTTTAATATCAAAATGAGTGGAAACGGAAAATCGGTTTCCATGGAAAACGGAAACGGATATACTCCTGATTGGCTATAATGTGAGCCGAAGCGGTAACTGGAATTACAGGACTACGTGGGTCCTGTCAGGGGAATATGATGTCTACAATCAACGATGTATCACGTCTGGCCGGGGTGTCAAAAGCCACGGTATCACGGGTGTTGAGCGGGTCGCGCGGCGTTAAGGAAGCCAGCCGTGAGGCCGTATTAAAAGCGGCGGATGAGCTGAACTATCGGCCAAACGTCATTGCGCAGTCACTGCTCAGCCAATCGACCGGCTGTATTGGTGTTATTTGCGCGCAGGATAATATCAATCAGACGACCGGTTATCTGTACGCGCTGGAAAAACAGCTCAGTCAGCATCAAAAACACCTATTGCTGCGCTTCGCAAACACGAAAAGTGAAGTGCTGAATGCACTTGATGAACTCTCCTGCGGACTTTGCGATGACATCCTGATTATCGGTGCGCGCTTCCCTCTGCATGTCGATCAGGAAAACGTCATTCTGGTGGACTGCATGGAGTCAGATTACGCCAATAGCATCCAGTTTGATCACGCCTTTGCCGCCGAAACCGCCTGTAATTATCTGACCAGCCAGGGCCGCCGTCAGATTGCGCTGATCCAGCCGCAGGGCAGCGGTTTTGCCGATCAGGTGCTGCTCGGTTATAAACACGCGCTGGAGAAAAACTTCCTGCCGTTTAATCGTAATCTGGTGTTTATGGACGCCACATCGTCATCCGTGGCGTTGCAGGAATTGCTCAATAACGCCACAACGCTGAATTTTAATGCGCTGTTGGTGGCAGATGAGCAAGAAGCGCATCGCGTAATCCCACAGCTGCAGGCATTCAATAAATCGGTGCCGGAAGACATCATGGTCTTTAGTCTGGCTGGGTCGCTGCATCTGCCAGGGATCCCAACCATTCCGGCGATTGAATATTCGATGGATGCCATGGCGGCGCGTATTGTGGCGTGGCTCAATGAGAAAACGCAGATGCTCGGCTCATACGTTTTGCGTGGTGATTTGATTATCCCGGATATCCGTAAGCGTTAAAAAAAGCGTGAAGCTTTGGCTTCACGCTCAGTAATCCTCCATGCAATCGACCTTTCCAACTGCCTCCCAGTAGTTATCCAGATTGTCGCGTTCCATCGCCAGCACGGCGTTTTTAATCAGCAGCTTATTTGCCTCCGATGACAAAATCATCGTCTGCCACTGGTTATCGGTCTGCTTGCTCTGAGGCGAACAGACTTTTTTGATATCTTTCATCACGACTTGCTTCATTTTCTCATCTTTAGCCGGATCTCGCGTCTCCTTCGCATGCGCGAAGGCGGCAAAAAGCAAGCAGACGACCAGGCAAAACAGGTGTGCAACTTTCATTGAAACCCCCGAAAAAACACGCAGTGTCTTCTGAAATATATAGTTACATTCATGGTTGCGATTCAAGTCGAAAGTATGAAATTGATCGTTTGCGGGTATGAGACGTTTTAAGCGTAGCCGCAGATTTTGCCGCGCTCTATTGCCTGAAGAAATATTTTTTCGCTGCTGCAAATGCACGCGGTGAGTTTGCTATTTACGGGATCGGGGAATTATTCTTCATAGAATCATTGCGCTAAAAACAAGGGGATAAGAATGCAATTGAGCGTCACCAACACCATTACTGCACATGAGAAAGATGAACTCCTGAGCGGATTGCGTTCTCACAACCGTCAGTTTATTAACTTTGCCAACGTGAGCGGAGACGTGGCGGTTTATGCGCGTGATGAAGATGGCGTGATGATCGGTGGGCTGATTGGCAACCGCAAAGGCGAATGGCTGAACATTGATTATTTGTGGGTCAGCAGCGATGCGCGCGGCACCGGGCTCGGGAGTCAAATTATGCAGGCCGCCGAAGAGGAGGCAAAACGCATGGGATGCTTGCACGCGCTGGTGGATACGTTCAGCTTTCAGGCGCGCCCGTTTTATGAAAAACAGGGCTATCGGCTGCAAATGACGCTGGATGATTTCCCAATGAAAGGCATGCAGCGCCATTACCTGTCAAAGGCGTTCTAACCGCCGATCCCCTCGCCAATCACGGCCAGCGCATGTCTCACGATAATCTCCGGTGAGAGCGATTTTAGCCGTTCGTCGTTGCGCATCCGCGAGAACGGCACCAGCACCAGGCTTAATAAGGTGGTGAAGAGCAACTCTGGCGCAAGCTCGCGGTTCAGCTTTCCTTCCTGCTGCCAGCGCGCAATGTTGGCGAGCGTCGCCTGATATTTATCATTACCAAAGCGTGCCTGCAGATGGGTGCGCAGTACCGGCATTTCGCCAATGACTTCCTGCATCCACAGCGGCGCAAACCAGTGATATTGCCCGGCGAGTTCCGCCAGCTTTTTCACCATCAATGTCAGGGCCGTGACGGGATCATCCGGATGTGCGTCAAACACCGCGCCGATCGCGCTGCGAAGTGGCAGGAAACGCTCCTCGACCATCGCGTCGAGCAGTTGCTCACGAGAATTGAAATAGTAATGCAGCATGGCTGGCGTCACGCCCGCTTCTTTCGCAATGGCGTTGAGCGACGTATTGGCGATGCCCTGGCGGGAAAACAGGTCAAGGGCAATATCCAGCAGACGTTCCCGGCCGGTGGCTGTGGGCTTTGTTCCACGCGGGCGTCCGGGGCGACGGCCCTGCGACGTGGATTCAGAATGGTCCTTTTGTGCTGGCATAGTATGCGGATTCCTTGACGTGATTCATCACTTGGATAAATATTAATTATCTCATTAATTAATTTCAAGTGGTGTCTTATGACGTCTGACTCGACGACTCAAACCGCTGTCGGCAAAAACGCCCCCTCGATCCGGCTGCTGTTCAGCGCGTTACTCCTGGTCATGCTGTTATCCGCGCTCGACCAAACCATTGTTTCCACGGCGCTGCCCACGATTGTGGGTGAGCTGGGCGGCCTCGATAAGCTTTCGTGGGTGGTCACCGCATATATTCTCAGCTCAACGATTGCCGTACCGCTGTACGGCAAGTTTGGCGATCTGTTTGGCCGAAAAATTGTTCTGCAAATTGCGATAGTGCTCTTCCTCGTGGGATCTGCGCTCTGCGGGCTGGCGCAAAATATGACGCAACTGGTGCTCATGCGCGCCCTGCAAGGCCTGGGCGGCGGTGGGCTGATGGTGATCAGCATGGCGGCAGTGGCAGATGTGATTCCTCCTGCTGACCGTGGCCGTTATCAGGGGTTGTTCGGCGGCGTGTTTGGCCTGGCGACCGTCATCGGGCCGCTGATCGGCGGCTTTATCGTGCAGCACGCGTCCTGGCGCTGGATTTTTTATATCAATCTGCCGCTGGGACTGTTTGCCTTGCTGGTCATCGGCGCGGTGTTTCACAGCAGCGGCAAACGCAGCAAGCATGAAATCGACTATCTGGGGGCGTTTTATCTCAGCATGGCGCTGCTGTGCATCATTCTTTTCACCACCGAAGGCGGGACGATACGCGAATGGAGCGATCCGCAGCTGTGGTGCATTTTAGCCTTCGGGCTGACGGGGATTGCCGGGTTTATTTATGAGGAGCGGCTGGCGTGGGAGCCGATTATTCCCCTGTCACTGTTCCGCGATCGCAGCTTCCTGCTGTGCAGCCTGATCGGTTTTATTATCGGGATGTCGCTGTTTGGCTCGGTGACGTTTCTGCCGCTCTATTTGCAGGTGGTCAAAAATGCCACCCCGACGCAGGCGGGGCTCCAGCTAATCCCGCTGATGGGCGGCCTGCTGCTGACCTCGATCGTCAGCGGGCGCATTATCAGCCGCACCGGGAAATACCGTCTGTTTCCGATTCTCGGCACTCTTTTGGGCGTGATCGGTATGGCGTTACTGACACGGATTACCATTGATTCGCCGACCTGGCAGCTGTACCTGTTTACCGGCGTATTAGGAATGGGGCTGGGGCTGGTGATGCAGGTGCTGGTACTGGCGGTGCAAAATAGCGTTTCGTCCAGTCAGTACGGCGTGGCGACGTCCGGGGTGACGCTGTTCCGTTCGATTGGCGGGGCGATTGGTGTCGCGCTGTTTGGCGCAGTGTTCACGCATGTTCTGCAATCCGGGCTGATTGAACGCTTAGCGGAAGGGACAGAACTGCCGCGCGAACTCAATCCGGTCGCCATTCACCATCTGCCGGACGCCCTGCGCCTCAGCTATCTGGATGCGTTTGGGGCGGCGATCCATGCCGTATTCTTAATGGCGGCAGGGATTATGGTGCTGGCGTTTGTCCTGTCGTGGTTTTTACGTGAATCACCGCTGCGTCGGGATAATGCACATCCTTAGCGTGTAAAAATGGTCGTCCGATTTTCGGTTGTGGGGGATGAGTCGAACGCGCCACACTCATTCGGCACACCCTATAACCGGAGACAACCATGCACTTTGCCGCGCTTCATCACCAACCCGCACCGCTTATCATCGCCAACGTCTGGGATGCCAGCAGCGCACTGGCTGCACACCAGGCTGGATATCGAGCCCTCGGCACATCCAGCGCGGCGATTGCCGCCATGCTGGGTTACGACGACGGCGAGGATATCTCGTTTGATGAATTGTTGTTTATGGTGACGCGCATTCAGGCGGTCACTACGTTGCCGCTCAGCGTTGATCTGGAAGCCGGGTACAGCGAAACGACAACCGGCATCATTGAAAATATCCAGCGTCTGGCGCAGCTCGGTGTCGTGGGCATCAATCTTGAAGACAGCCGAGTGATCCACGGTGAACGTCAGCCGGAAAACGCTTCTGCATTTGCCACAAAGCTCGGGCAAATTCGCCTGGCGTGTTCTGAAATGTTCCTGAATATTCGCACCGACGGTTTTTTGTTAAATGACGATAACGCGCTGAACGAGACGCGCCGTCGCGGTCAGCTGTATGCGGCGAACGGTGCTGATGGCTTTTTCGTGCCTGGCGTGACCCGTGAAGAGGAGATCCGCGCGCTCGTTCGTGATGTTCCCCTGCCGCTGAATGTGATGTGTATGCCCGATCTGGCCAATTTCGGCACGATCGCCGCATCAGGCGTGCGGCGTATCTCCATGGGAAATTTTGTCCATTCTGCGATACAAACGCGGCTAAAGGATTTACTGTTAACGATCCAAAACGAGCAGTCCTTCGCGGGAGTTTTTAGCCATGAAAGTCACTGATAGCAGCCAGTGCGATACCTGGTATCAGGCGTTGCTCGACCGCGCGACGGAGTTCACGGGCGTCTTTTTCGTGGGCGTCAGAACCACCGGTGTCTTCTGCATTTCGGTCTGCCGGGCGCGCAAGCCAAAGCGTGAGAACGTCGATTTTTATGATGATTTTAAATCTGCGTTGGACGCGGGTTTCCGCCCCTGCAAGGTATGTCGTCCCACCGAAAATGCCTTCACCGCCCCGGATTTCATCGCGCAGGCACTTCGTATGCTGCGTGAGAATCCAAAAGCGCGCGTGAGTGACACTGAGCTGCGCCAACAAGGGATTGGCCCGGAGCGTGTCCGCCGCTGGTTTTTGCAAAACCATGGCATGACCTTTCAGGCATTTCAGCGGATGCAGCGGGTAAACGTGGCGCTGCAGGCGCTAAAAAGTGGCCGCACGGCGACCGAAGTGGCGTTCGACAGTGGCTATGAATCCTTAAGCGGATTCGGCTACACCTGTAAAAAACTGACGGGGCATGCGCCGAGCGAAAGCCGCCAGGTGATTCTGATCCATCGCTTCACCACGCCTCTCGGCCCGATGTTTGTATGTGCGACGGAGCGCGGCGTCTGTTTGCTGGAATTTGTCGACAGGCGGATGCTGGAAACCGAGTTTAGCGACTTGCAGCGTTTGCTGAAGGCCAGAATCATGGCGGGTGAAAATCAGCATACCCGTCAGATGGAAACGGAGATGGGGGAATATTTTGCGGGGACTCGTCAGCAGTTCGATATCGCCCTCGATATGCCAGGAAGTGAATTTCAGCGCACCGTCTGGGAGGCGTTACAGACCGTGCCTTTTGGCGAAACGTCGCACTATCAGGCCTTGGCAAAACAGATCGACAAACCCGCGGCGGTGCGTGCCGTGGCGGGGGCAAACGGCGCCAACAGAGTGGCGATCGTCATACCCTGCCATCGCATTATCGGTAAAGACGGTTCATTGACCGGGTATGGCGGTGGAATCGCGCGTAAAGCCTGGCTTATCGCCCACGAAAAAAAGCAACGTTGAGCGGGATATACCTTTTTCTTCTGATTGATTCCTTTTCGGTTTTTCGCCCGCCGCTGCGTTATCGCTATAGTCGTGAAAACGTCTATCAAAAGGAACGGTCTCGTGAAACTGAAATTCGGCGCATTACTGCTGGCGGGCCTGCTGCTCGCGGGCTGTGACCAAAGCGGCAGCAATGCGAAACATATTAAAGTCGGCGTAATTAACGGCGCAGAACAAGATGTGGCAGAAGTTGCCAAAAAAGTGGCGAAAGAGAAATACGGTCTGGAGGTCGAGCTGGTAGGCTTTAGCGGCTCACTCCTGCCAAACGATGCGACCAATCAGGGCGAACTGGATGCGAACGTGTTCCAGCATCGTCCGTTCCTGGCCGAGGATAACAAAGCGCACAATTATAAGCTGGTGGCGGTCGCCAATACGTTTGTCTTTCCGATGGCGGGGTATTCGCGCAAGGTGAAATCCGTTTCCGAGCTGCAAGATGGCGCAACGATTGCTATTCCAAACGATCCGACCAACCTTGGCCGTGCGCTGTTATTGCTGCAAAATCAAAAGCTGATCACGCTTAAACCGGATACCGGGCTGCTGCCGACGGCGCTGGACATCACCGCCAATCCAAAGAACCTGAAAATTATGGAGCTGGAAGGCGCGCAACTCCCGCGTGTGCTGGACGACCCAAAAGTGGACGTGGCGATTATCAGCACCACCTATCTCCAGCAAACGGGCCTGTCGCCTGTGCATGACGGCGTGTTTATCGAAGATAAAAACTCGCCTTACGTGAATATTGTCGTCACCCGTGAAGACAATAAAGACGCTGAGAACGTAAAAGAATTTGTTCAGTCGTATCAGTCACCGGAAGTGGCGAAAGCGGCGGAAAAAATCTTCAACGGCGGGGCGGTTCCGGGCTGGTAATGAAAGAAAGGCGTATAGCGTTAAGTTATACGCCTCATTTTTTACTGGAAGCGGGAAATCTGCCGATTGAATCCGTACCGGCGGCATAGATATAAGCGAACGGTAATCACGCAGTCACGATATATTAAATATTCCTCAAAACAGAACTCAATATTTAATCTAAATCACATATTGTGCAAAAAAATAACGCTTAACTTAAATTCAGTACACCCTGAATAAGACTCGTCTTATAGTCCGGAAAATATTCGGAAATGTTTTATTCAGGGAAAGATGAACAAGGCGTTTAGCACTTTTAAATTTATAATAATTTCATCTGTAAATTATATTTTCGCTATTCTATGGATTGGCGTTTTTTCTTTTACGCTACACGCTGCCCCTCTCTCTCCGGCGGATCGCGATGCTATTCAGCAACAGCAACAGCAACTGTTATTACAAAACCAGCAGCAGCGAGATGAACTGGAACGGACTATCCGCTTGCCCGAAACGGCCCCACAAACGCCAGTATTAGCAGGCTCTGGGCCGTGCTTTCGTATTGAGAAAATCACGTTATCCGGTGTCACCTTAATCACCGCCAAAGCCCAGCACAAGCTGGTTTCGCCGTGGGAAGGCCAGTGCCTGGACATGGCAAAAATAACCGAATTAACGACGGTGATTTCTGACTGGTATATCAGCCGGGGCTACATTACTAGCCGTGCTTTTCTGACGGAGCAAGATCTCTCCAGCGGTCAGCTCAATATAGTGGTGCTTGAAGGCAAACTCGCCGAAATTCGTCTGGAAGGTCAAACGCCCTTTATGCTGAAAATGGCGTTTCCTGGGTTGAAAGACCGCGTGCTTAATTTGCGCGATATAGAACAAGGCATGGAGCAAATTAATCGTTTGCGTGCCCAGCCTGTACAAATTGAAATTATTCCCGCCTCGCAGCCTGGTTATTCAGTGGTAAATCTTACCGCGCAGCCTGAATTTCCGTTAAGTGCATCAATCAGTCTGGATAATAGCGGCCAGAAGAGCACGGGCGAAGAACAACTCAATGGCTCGCTGACCGGCAATAATATGCTCGGCGTGGCTGATAAATGGTTTGTCAGCGGCGGTCGCAGCAGCGATTTCGCCACGCCCTATGATGCGCAAAATTTCCAGGCGGGCGTGAGCGTGCCGTTCGGCTATGGTCTGCTCGACTACAGCTACGCATGGAGCAACTACCGCACCACGATCGACAACGTTGGATACCTGTGGGTTTCGAGGGGTGACACCAAAACGCACCGCCTGAATGCCTCCTGGGTCGTCTATCGCAACGGCGACGTGAAAACAGGCCTGGCGGCGGGTCTGGTGCAGCGATCAAGCCGCAACTGGCTTAACGATGCGCCGCTGCAAAGCAGCACGCGCAATCTCTCCAGCCTGATCCTTGGCATCACCCACACGCAAAAAATGGCCGGTGGCGTGGCAACATTCAACCCCACCTACAGCCATGGCATGCCCTGGTTTAACGGCGAAACCGATGAAGACAAAATCGGCGATGCGCCGCGCGCGTTGTTCAGCAAATGGAGCCTGAACGCCAGTTTTCAGCGCCCTCTGACCAATAGTTTGTGGTGGTTAACGAGCGCGTACGGCCAGTGGTCACCCGATCGTTTGTACGGCGCAGAACGCCTGACGCTCGGCGGCGAAAGCTCGGTGCGTGGCTTTAAAGAACAATATCTTTCCGGCGACAACGGCGGCTATCTGCGCAACGAACTCGGTTACACCCTTTTCACGTTGCCGGTTATCGGACAAGTCAGCGCCACTGTCGCGTTCGACGGTGGCTGGCTGGAAAAAGACCGCGAGGATCGCTTTGCCTCCGGCACGCTGTGGGGGACGTCGATTGGTCTCAGCAGCTCAGGTCGTTGGTACAGCAGCCAGATTTCAGTGGGTACGCCGGTGGATTATCCCGACTGGCTTGGTCCCGATCACGTCAGCGTCAACTGGCGCATCGCTTTCATGCTTTAAGAGAATCATACGATTATGGATACCCGTCACCCACCCGTTCGTTTCTCTCAGCGTCTGATTAGCTGGGTCGTCTGCGGCTTAATGGTCTGGCAGCCGGTTGCGCCTGCCGTAGCGGCGGTAATGACGCCGACCGGAAAGACCACCATGGACAAGGCCGGAAACGGCGTGCCGGTGGTGAATATCGCCACGCCGAACGGGGCGGGGATTTCCCACAACCAGTTCGACAGCTACAACGTCGGCAAAGAGGGCGTCATCCTCAATAACGCCACCGATCGCCTGACCCAAACCCAGCTCGGCGGTCTTATCCAGAACAACCCCAATTTGCAGGCCGGGCGTGAAGCGAAAGGGATCATCAACGAAGTGACGGGCGCAAATCGCTCGCAGCTTCAGGGGTATACCGAAGTCGGCGGAAAAGCGGCGAACGTGATGGTCGCCAACCCCTATGGAATTACGTGTAACGGCTGCGGATTCATCAATACGCCGAATGTGACTTTAACCACCGGTAAGCCGCAGTTCGATGCGAGCGGCAATTTGATGGCGCTGGACGTCACCAAAGGGGCGATCACGGTTGAAGGTCAGGGTCTGGATGCCAGCAAAAGCGACGCATTGTCGATTATTTCTCGTGCAACCGAGGTCAATGCGGCGATTCACGCCAAAGATCTGACCGTCATTGCCGGGGCCAATCGCGTAGGCGCTGACGGCAGCGTTAAAGCGATTGCCGGACAGAGCGCGACCCCGACCGTGGCGGTCGATACCGGTGCGCTGGGCGGGATGTACGCGAACCGAATTCGTCTGGTATCCAGCGATAAAGGCGTGGGCGTCAACCTCGGGAATCTTAACGCGCGGCAGGGCGATATTCAGCTCGATGCCAGCGGTAAACTGACGGTCGCCAACAGCCTTGCCAGCGGATCGATAACCGCGAAAGGGGCAGGCGTGACGCTGAACGGCAGCCATCAGGCGGGCGGTGCGCTTAACGTCGCCAGTACGCAGGACATGACGCTGAACAACAGTTTGCTCACCAGCGGCGGCGAGATGCGCCTCGCCAGCGACGGCAAACTTCAAGTAACCGGCGGCGGAGCGAACAGCAAAGGCGCGTTGACGGTAAACAGCGGTCAGGATATGACGCTGACCAATACAAAGCTGGTGGGCCAGGGAAATACTGCGCTCAACAGTAACGGTAAGCTCACTATCAACGGTGGCGGCGTATCGGGCAACGGCGATCTCAATGTTGTCAGCAGCAAGGACATGACCATCGCTAACGCGGTAGTGGGCAGCAATGCCAACGCCACGTTAACCAGCGGCGGCACGCTCACGGCGACCGCAGGGGCGATATCGGCGGGGAAAAATCTCGCGCTGAAAGGCCAACAGCTCGCGCTGGACGACCGCAGCCATGCGGATGCCACAGGAAACATTCGCCTTGAGGGTGAACGTCTGACAAACCAGGGGCAAATCAACGCCGCTGGCAATCTCACGATCGCCGCCAATCAGGCGGCCAACAGCGGCCAAATGGCGGCAAAAGGTCGCGTTGATACGCAAACAGGCGAGCTGATTAACAGCGGTTCATTGCAGGGCAACGATGTCACGGTGAAAAGCCAAACGCTCAGCAACAGCGGGACGTTGCAAAGCGGTGGCCAATTGGCGCTCAGCGCCGGCACGTTAACCCAGCAGGGGACGCTCAGCGCGAAAGGGGACGCGGATCTCGACGTCAGCGAATCGCTGCAAAACAGCGGCGATCTGCTCGCCGACGGTGCGCTGAATGTTAAAACCGGCGTGCTGGCGCAAAACGGTGTGCTCTCGGGCGCGAAAGCGCTCAGCGTTAACGCTGACAGCATCACCAGCGGCAAAGCATCGCGCACCACCAGTCAGGGCAATATTCAGCTTACCGCCTCGCAGCTCGCGGATCTTAACGGCCAGACGGACGCCGCGGGTGCGCTGAACGTCAGCACTAAAAAACTGAGCACCCGTGTGGATGCGCATCTCCAGAGCGGTCAGGATCTGACGCTGCAAGCGGAAAGCGCCACTCTTAACGGCACTCACGCAGCAAAAGGGGCGCTCAACGTTACCGCGCAGACGCTCGACCACGGCGGTAAATCGACGGCGAAAACGCTGGCGTTTAATGCTCAAGAGGGTATTACCAACAGCGGTGAACTGACAGCAGACACTATTTCGCTCAGTGGACCGCACATTACCCACAGCGGAACGGCGAAAGCGAAAAACATTACCTTCATCGCCCCACAGTTCATTAATAACAGCGGGACGCTGGTGGCCGACGCCCTGACCCTCGACGGGCAGCGCATCACCAACAGCGGTCTGCTTCAGGCGAATACCCAGTTCAATCTGCACGCCGACGCGCTGGAGAACCTTGCCAGCGGCGCGCTGTATAGCGTTCGCGATCTGACGCTCGATCTGCCGGAACTCACCAACCAGGGGCTTATCACCACCGATGGAAATCTGTGGCTGAAAGGCAACGTCCTGACCAACGCCGGGGAAATTAACGGCGTCAATCTGCGTCTCGACAACGCCAGCCTGGCAAATCAGGCGGCGGGTCGTTTGGTGGCAGATGGCCAACTGAGTTTGACGGGTGCGGCGCTGGTCAACGACGGCCAGATGGCGGCGAACAACATCCAACTGACGGCATATAGCCTGCAAAACCACGGCGTGATGCAGGGCAATGATGCGCTGACGCTGAACGCCGCAGAGATAAGCAATAGCGGCGCGTTACGCACCGACGGCACGCTGGAACTGCGCGGCGCATCATTTGAGAACAGCGGCGAACTGAGCGCCACCGATCTGCTTTTCACGCTGACGCGTCAGATGAATAACCACGCTGACGGCAAAATTATCGCCAAAAATGGCCTGACGCTGACCGCGCCAGCGCTGCTCAACAGCGGACTGCTGGCGGGGGCAAACACCCAGCTCATTGCGAGCACAATTCTTAACAGCGGTACGCTGCAAGGGACAAACGCGCTAACCGCGACAGGCAAACAACTCGATAACCAACTGGCGGGCAAGCTGCTCTCCGGCGGTGAACTGCATCTGCAAAATGACAAGCTGACCAATGCCGGTCTGTTGCAGGGTAAAACGCTCAACCTGGCGACCGGCGAGTGGATCAACAGCGGCAACGCGCTGGGCGAAGCGGGCGTGACGGCCACCGTCGGCGGCACTTTCAGCAATCAGGGCAACGTGCTGAGCCAGCAACAGCTCGATCTGAACGCCGCCAACACCACAAACCAGGGACAATTGCTGGCGAAAGTGCTGACGCTGCACGGCGATCTGCTCAATAGCGGGCTGTTGCAGGGTAGCGATGCGCTGGCGTGGACGGGGGACCGTTTTACCAACCAGGCGCAGGGCCAGGCGACGGGCGGTGAAACGCTGAAGCTTTCCGGAACCAGCCTGAACAATCAGGGGCAAATTCAATCGCGGGATGCGGCGTTAACTGCCGATACGCTGACCAATAGCGGTTCGGTGCAGGCGCTGGACCGTCTGAAGTTGAACGTCGACGGGCGGCTCGATAATCAGGGCGCGATGCTCAGCCAAAATCTGTTTGAGCTGACGGCGGCGCAGTTGTTTAACGACGGCCAACTGGCGGCAAAATCGCTGACGCTCAACACACCGCAGCTCACCAACACCGGCACCGTACAGGGTAACGACAGCCTGACGCTGGTCACCCGCAACCTGACAAACGCGCAGAGCGGGCAACTGGTCAGCGGCGGTTCGCTGGATCTGGATCTCGATAAGCTCGACAACGCCGGGTTGATGCAGGTGAATCAGCGCTTCACGGTGAAGGGAAATGATCTGCTTAACCGCGGCGATATACAGGCCGATGCGCTGGATTTTGCGCTCAGCAAAACGCTGAATAATCAGGGCGGTATTGTTGCCAAAAATAACGCAGTGCTGAACGCACCAACGCTGACCAACAGCGGGACGCTGGCAGGTAAAACTCTGACACTGAGCGGTACGGATATTCGCAACAGCGGGCTGATTCAGGGCAACGACAAAGCCGACGCGACGGCCAGCCGTATTACCAACGACGCGGCGGGCAAGTGGATTTCCGGCGGGGCGCTGACGCTTAACGGCGGTCAGCTCACCAACGCAGGCGCTGTGCAGGGCGCGACGATTGGCCTCACGGCAGCGTCGCTGGACAACAGCGGAACACTCAACGGACTCAACGGCTTCTCCGGGACGTTCACCGGCAAAGTGAACAACGCTGGACAAATTCAGAGCGGCGGCGCGCTGAGTTTCAGCGCCGACAGCATTCTCAACCCCGGCCGCATGACCGGTAAAACCCTGACGCTGAATGCCCGCGACCTCAATAACAGCGGGCTGTGGCAGGGCACCGATGGTCTGACGCTCACCGGCGATACGCTTGCGACAACGGCGGCATCTCGCACGCTGACCGCCGGCGCGTTAACGCTGGATGCCGGACAGCTAACCACCCAAGGCACGCTTCAGGGCAACAACGTTGATGTCACGTCTGATGGCTGGACGCACAAAGGATCGCTTCTGAGCCTGGGTGGATTAACCGCGAACGTCGGGGGGACGCTCACTTCAACCGGTTCGCTGATGAGCAAAGGCGCGGCGGACGTGACGGCGCAAACGCTGGATAACCGTGGGCAACTGCTGGGTGAAGGCGACGTGACGCTCGGCGGCGGTACGCTGAAAAACAGCGGCACGGTGCAGGGGAAAAATCTCGACCTGCATCAGAGCAGTATCAACAACCAGGGGACGCTAACCGGGCTGGACAGCCTGACGATCGAAGCGCGTCAGCAGTTGATGGCGCGTATGGCGATGGCCGTGGCGCAGCAGGAGTTGATCAACGGGGCAACGGGCGCGCTGCTCACGCAGGGCACGCTGAATATTACGTCCGGGACCGTGACGAACGCCGGAAGCTGGCAGGGACAAAACATTCTGCTTAACGCCCAGTCGCTGACGAACAGCGGCGCGGTGCAGAGCGCCGATGCGCTGCAAATGACGCTGGCGAATACGCTGACCAGCAGCGCGGGCAGCAAAATTACCGCGATGGGCACGGCGACGCTGCAGGCGCTGTCGCTCAACAATCAGGGGCAGTGGGCGGCCAAAAATCTGACGCTGAAAGGCACGACGCTCAACAACAGCGGTGCGATCAGCGGCGTTAACGGACTCACGCTGGCGCAAACGGGCGCGGTGACTCAGGAGCAGAGCGGGACGATGCTCTCCGGTGGGGCGCTGAACGTGAACGCTGCGTCCGTGAGTAACGACGGCAAAATTCAGGGTGCGACGCTCGGGGTAACCACCGGTGCGTTGACCAATAATGGACGTTTGCAGGGCGATAACGGCGTCACGCTGGGCCTTAGCGGTAATCTGACCAATAACGCGAGCGGGGAAATTGTCAGCCGTCAGGCGCTGACGGTGACGACTCCTGCCCTGTTCAACTACGGGCTGATGCAGGGCGGCGGCGAAACCAGCGTCACTGCCACCAACCATGCGCGGAACGACGGCAAACTGTTGTCCGGCGCGCGTCTTACGCTGAACACACCGCAGTACACCGGCGCGGGCTGGCTGCAGGCGACGAATCTCATTCTGAACGCTGCGACGACGACCAACAGCGGTACCTGGGTTGCCGATCAGGCGACGCTGACGGGTAACACTTTTACCAACCAGGGCACCACGCAGGCGGGAACGCTGGCCGTGAATTACAGCCAGTTGACCAACAACGGCACGCTGCTGGGCAACACGCAGTTGACGGTGGGCGCTAATCAGGTCAATCAGAGCGCGGCGGGTAAACTGTTCAGCGGCGGCGATCTGTGGCTCGAAAGTAAAGGGCTGGATGTTGTCGGACAGGTCGTTGCGCTGGGCAATCTGACCTTAAAACTCACCAACGCGTTTACCAGTAAAACGGCGCTGGCCGCGGGTAAAACGCTCGCGATCAGCAGCAATGGGGCGATCGATAACCGCAGCGTGATGCAGGGGCAAGCGGTCAATCTGACGGCGGGCGGGCAGTTAAGCAATAACGGACAGATCACCACCGGAACCGGGGCGAGCACGCTTTCCGGCAGTACTGTCGCGCTCAATGGTGCGGGGACAATCCAGGGCGGCGGCGATATCACCATTGCCAGTCGCGGCAATATTACCGTCGACGGTTTTACCGGCACGCGCGGCTCCCTTACGCTCAGCGCGCCGGGATCCATCATCAACACCGCGCTGCTGTATGCGGCCAATAATATGGCGCTGTACGCCAACAGCATCACCAATCAGCGCGGCGATATCCTCGCCGGAAATAGCCTGTGGATGCAGAAAGATGCGGCGGGAAATGCCAACAGCCAGGTGGTGAACACGTCGGGGAATATTGAGACCACGCGCGGCGATATCACGATAAAAACGGCGCAGCTTTTAAATCAGCGTGAAGGGTTACAAAGCACGACCTCATCCACAAATAATCTTCTTGGTATTGATGGCTTAGGTGATGCTCTCATTTCCATTTCTATTGATAATTTACCAGATGGGAGTTATGGAATTGTCTATTTTCCGGCAACGGAACATTGTTCTGGTGCAGCCCATAATGGCTCTGGTAATTGCTCCACAAAGCCAGCAGCTGCATCATATCGGCCCTTAGCTTCGGGTCTTGTGCAAAAATTTGCTCAGAAACAGACAGTAAGTACAGTTTCAGCCAATGGTGGATCTGCTCGAATTAGTTCGGGTAACAATCTGACAATTTACTCCGGAAATTTGGCTAATAACGCTAGCGCTATCCTGGCAAATAAAAACATCTCTCTTTCTGGTAATACGTTATCAAATCAGTCATGGGAGAATTCAACATCGACTGATTACCTCGTTTATACTTATCAGTATGAAATTCCTGATGATATTGAGTCGGTTGAACATTACAGCCATTCAATTAAACCTAAAACAAAACTGATCTCAAATTACAAACTCACTGATAGAACCACAGAAAGTGTTGTTGGTTCTGTCTATCGCGCCGTCATTCAAGCCGGTGGCAACGTCACGGCAAACTTCTCCAGTAACATCAGCAACACCAATACCACCGCCAATGCGGGTGGCGTCAGCAACACCGTTTCTGCGCCATCCCTGAACACGCTCAGCAATAAAGCGATCGGCGGCGGGGCGCAAAAACAGAGCCTGACAAATACCGCAACGGTGGCCGTTAACTCGCCGGAGTGGAACGATCAGCTCCAGGGTGCGTTGCAGCAAATCAACGGCGGCGGTGCGCTGGACGGCAACGGCGCAAGCAATGCCGCGCTGACCAACATTTCTACGACTCAAAAAGGCAACGCCAACCTAGGCAAACTGGGCAGTCTGGCGAATGCAGGCGTTACAACCGCGGCGCTGAATAACGCCACCGGTGGTGCGACCGGGCAGTATCAGGGCAAAACCGTCGATACCAGCGCCTATCCGTTGCCGTCAGGCAAAAACGGCTATTTTGTGATTTCCGATAACCCGAAAAGCCCGTACCTGATTAACGTCAACCCAAAACTCAACGACCTCGGGAAACTGGATCCGGCGCTGTTCGCCGACCTGAATGCGCTGCTCGGCATTAAACCGTCAACAGCCGCGCCACAAGAGACGCGCACTGCGTTCACTGATGAAAAACAGGTGCTCGGATCGTCCTATATGCTGGGGCGTCTGAACCTCAATCCGGACTACGACTACCGCTTCCTTGGCGACGCGGCATTTGATACCCGCTACGTCAGCAACGTTGTGCTCAATCAAACCGGCAACCGCTATCTGAACGGTATTGGCTCCGATCTCGATCAGATGCGCTACCTGATGGACAACGCTGCCGCGCAGCAGCAGTCGCTCGGCCTGCAGTTTGGCGTCTCGCTGAACGCTAATCAGATCGCTGCGCTCGACCACAGCATCATCTGGTGGGAAAAAGCGACCATCAACGGCGAAACGGTGATGGTGCCGAAGGTTTACCTGTCACCGAAAGATGTCACCGTCAACAACGGTAGCGTGATTGCGGGCAACAACGTCACCCTGAAAAGCGGCAATATCACCAACAGTGGCAGTTCACTGCTGGCCAATAACAGCCTGACGATCGACAGCCAGAACAGCATCAACAACCTCAACGACGGCCTGATGAAAGCGGGCGGAGCGCTGAACCTCAGCGCTATCGGCGATATCAATAATATCAGCTCAACCATCAGCGGTAAGACGGTGGCGCTGGAGAGCCTGGAAGGCAGCATCAATAACCTGACGCTGGCGGACCAGATTGATATCAATGCGAAGGGCAAACGCAGCAATGTGACGATCAAAGACACCGTGCTGGGTACCGCGGCGTCGATTACCGCGCAGGATTCGCTGTCGCTGGAGGCGGGTAAAAACATCACCGTCACCGGCGCGAACCTGGCGTCCGGCGGCGATATGCTGCTGAACGCGTGGGGCGATATCGCCGTCAACGCCAATCAGGTGAATGATGCCTACAGCTCCAGCCAGGCGAAAACCAGCCGTTCATCCGTGACGTATCAGGGAAGTAGTGTCAGTGCGGGTGGCGATCTCATCGTCAATGCCGGGCACAATATCGATCTCACCGCCAGCGACCTGAAAGCGGGCGGCAGCGCGGGACTGAGCGCGGGCAACGATCTGAACCTGAATGCGGCGCTAACCAGCGAAAGCAGCCGTAAAGGCAAGAGCGAATCGCACAGCACCGACCTCGATCGCACTACCGTTTCTGCAGGTGAAAACCTGGTGCTGAAAGCCGGACAGGACATCAACGCACAGGCGGCAGCGCTGGCGGCGGAGAAAAACGTCGGGCTACAGGCCGGACGCGACGTGAATCTCGCGGCCCAGGAGACCCGCGAGGGCGACAGCTACAAGTCGAGCAAGAAAACGGTCATCAACGAGTCCGTACGCCAGCAGGGAACCGAAATCGCCAGCGGCGGTAACACGGTGATTATCGCCGGACGCGATGTCAATTCGCAGGCCACGCAGGTTCTTGCCACGGAAGACGTTGGTATAGCCGCAGGGCATAACATTAACCTGTCGACGGCCACAGAAAGTGATTATGCCTATAAGGAAACCCTGAAAACTAAAAAAGGCTTCCTCAGCAAAAAAACGACTCACAAAATTCACGAAGAAAGCGCCACTCATGAAAAGGGAACGTTGCTGAGTGGGGATAACGTCACGCTGCAGGCAGGTAAAGACCTCAATATCCGTGGTTCAGCCGTGGCGGCGGATGGGGATATTGCGCTGAATGCTGGCAATAATGTCACCGTTGAAGCTGCAGAGAATACTGCCAGCCACTATGACAAGAAGAGCACGAAAAAGAGCGGTGTCTTCGGTGGGGGAAGCCTGGGCATAACCATTGGCTCCCAGTCCAGCAAATCTGAGCGTAAAGGTGCAGAGGTAACCGAAAGCGATTCCCGCAGCGTCATCGGGACGACGGGCGGTAACGTGGTAATCAATGCCGGGAAGCAGGTCACGCTGAGCGCCACTGATGTTGTGGCAGGACGGACGAAGGGCGATACCGATCGTAAAACGGGACACATTGACATCACCGGTAGCGACATTGCGATTGTGCCGGGACGCGACCAAATCACTCAGGATGCGAAACAGTCGAGTAAAAGCAGTGGCTTGACCATATCGGTTGCTGATCCGCTGATTAACGGTATTCGTAATATTCGTGATATCGCCCATTCCGACAGCGACAGCATTACTAAAGTCAAACAGCTGAGCAACGAGATTGCGGCAACTGGCGCGGATATGGCGATGGGGTCCTCTCTGCCGATGACCTATGGTAAATCCTCATCGAACAGCGAAAGTCACTATGAAGGTCTGTTTAATACCGGCAGCGCGCTTAATGCGGCGGGTAACGTACAGCTAACGGCAACGGGAAAAAACGGGCAGGGCGATATTCTGATTCGTGGCAGCCAGGTCAGTGCGGGCGAAGCAGTGATCATGGATGCGAAGCGTGATATTGCGATTGTAACGTCTACCGATTCCGAGCGTTTGAGCAGTAAAGCGAGCAGCAAAGGCTGGAGTATTACCGATGGGATCGCAGGGCCGGGTGCGGCTTCGCGAGCCCTCAATGGCTCGCCGGACAACGGCAATAAGATCCTGCCTTACGCTATGGATAACTCACGTAGCCAATCTGACCGAAGAACCACCACAGAGAACGCCTCTCACATCAGTGGATCGGATATCTACATTAACAGCCGTAACGGCAGTGTCGATATTGCTGGCAGTGCGCTCGGTGCGATCAACGATCTGCTGATTGCGGCTGATAAAGGCAATATCAACGTCACAACCGGGAATAACGCTACGCATCAAAGCCAGTCGGGTAGCCATTCGATGGTTGGGAATCTGGGCGGCGATGGTTATAGCGGTACGATTGGCTGGCGTAAAGATACTTTCGGCTCAACTTCTGACGGTAATGAACAGAACACGCTGCGCACTCAGATAGCAAGTCAGAAAGGGAATGTTTCCCTTCAGGCGGGTGAGGATGTTTCTGTACACGGTGCCGATATCAGCGCAGGCAATACGCTGGTCGTCAGTGGTAAAAATGTCTTGTTTGACGTCAGTGAGGATAGGCTCAAGAACCACAGCGACTCCTCATCCACCCAGTACGGAATTAAAGGACAAGTTTCCGGTTGGGCCGTAAGTGCAGCACAAACTGCAGAGCGTGTTGCACGTTCAGTCCAGGATAACCGTGATCCACGTTTAACGGGGATTTATGCCGCGCAGGCAGGACTTGATGCGGCCACACAAACTATGCAGGGGGACATGAACCCGGCGGCGTTTAAAGTCAGTGTTTCAGCTACGGCAGGTAAAACCTCTCAGACGCAGGATTACAGTCATAACCAGCAGCAGGGAAGCACTTTGCATGCCGGGAACGCGGTCATCATTAAAGCGCGTGAGGATATCGCCGGGAAGGGTGTGGATATCAGCGGGAAAACCGTCACCCTTAATGCGGGGCGGGACATCGTGCTGAGTTCGTCACGCGACACCGAAACCCTGAAAAATAGCGCCAGCGGTAATTCGGTGAGTGCGGGTGTGGGTTTCTCGATGGGCGGGAGTCAGAACGGGTTTACTGGCGAGTTTGGTTACAGCCAGAACCAGAGCCGTGCTGATGGGAAGAGCCAGACCAATCAAAACAGTAAAGTCCATGCCGACAACATTCTGAATATTATCAGTGGTCGCGATACTACTCTGAACGGGGCGGAGCTGAGTGCCGATAAAGTGATTGCTGATGTCGGTCGTGATCTGACCATCGCCAGCGTGCAGGACTCATCCCGGTATGACAGCAAGTCGACCTCTTCTGGCGTGAATCTGAGCGTCTGCATACCACCGATTTGTTACGGTGCAGTGGTTCAGGGCAGCGGCAGTATGGATTCGCAGAAGCTGCACAATAATTATGATTCTGTGAAAGACCAGAGCGGGATTTACGCTGGTAAAGGTGGTTTTGACATTACGGTCGGCAACCACACGCAGCTCGATGGGGCGGTCATTGCATCCGATGCCTCTGCGGATAAAAACCACCTTGATACCGGTACGCTTGGCTGGAAGAACCTGCATAATCAGTCGGACTGGAGCGGTAAACAGGTCGGATTTACGGTATCCGGTGGTATAGGATTTAACAACGATACGCAGAGCAATGAGCCAACTTCGCAGGGTCAGCCTTCAACCAGCCTGGCGAGTGTTTCTGGCAGTGAAAGTGGCGCCACGCACAGCGCTGTTGCCAATGGCACCATCACCATCCGCGATAAGGCTAATCAGAAGCAGGATGTGGCGAACCTGAGCCGTGACACGGCAAATGCGAACCACAGCGTGAAAGATAGTTTTGATGCGGATAAAGTGAAGGACAAACTGGAAATCCAGACTGCCGCTACCAGTCTGGGTATTCAGGCGGCGAATGCGTACAAAGCCGCGATGGAAGAACAGGCCGCCGGTCAGAACGCCGCGTTAAAAGAGGAACTGCACCAGCAAAACCCTCAGGCCACAGAGGCGGAGCTGAACGCTGCCGTGAAGAACGACAGCCGATACATCAACGCGGACAAAGAGTACGGTCCGGGCAGTGATTTCTGGCGGGCGACTTCCGGTGCCACGGGGCTGATAGCGGGTATTCTTGGTGGGAATATTCAGGGTGGCGTCGCCGCCGGTGCCGCGCCTTATATGGCGAAGCTGGTGAAAGATGCCACCGGTGAAAACGAAGCGGCCCGCATTGCGCTCCACGGAATTGTATCGGCGGCGCTGGCGGAAGTGCAGGGCGGGAATGGACTGGCTGCCGCAGCGGGGGGGATGGCCTCCGCAGCGCTGATGGGTAATACGCTTGCGAAGGCATTTTACGGTAAAGACGTCAAAGACCTGGACGGCGAGCAGCGTGCGTTTATCAGTAACCTTGCCACCGCGGTAGGCGCAGCGGCGGGCGGTAGCGTGGGCGGCGATACGTTCTCGGCGGCGAGTGGCGCGAACGCGGCACGGGTTGAGGTTGAGAATAACTCGCTGGCAATCCCCGCGCCACCGCCACCGGTTGCAGGTAATAACACCGGCGATGCGGTGAATGATGCCAATAAGACGATAGCATCAGCCCTGGACAAGAAGCTGAAGGAAATGAAGGAGGCGCTGGATAAAGCGACCCAGTGCTCGTTCGGGCGTGCCTGCTCTGCTGATGATGCAGAGCAGACAGAGGGGCCGAATGCGGGTAAGAACCTGACGGATGCGGAGAAGGCTGAATATGGTGGTGCAGGTTCAGGAACCGGTACACCGCCACCGCCGGAAAATGATCCTAAGCAACAAAATGAAAAGCCTGTAGAGAAGCTTAATCAGAAGCAAGAAAGTGCGATTAAGAAGATCGATAACGCTATAAAAAATGCGCTGAAAGATCACGATGTTATGGGAACCCTCAAAGATATGGATGGAACCCCAGTGCCTAAAAAGAATGGGGGGTATTGGGACCATATGCAGGAAATGCAAAATACGCTCAGAGGGTTAAGAAATCACGCGGATACGTTGAAGAACATCAACAATCCCGAAGCTCAGGCTGCGTATGGCAGAGCAACTGATGCTATTAATAAAATAGAATCAGCCTTGAAAGGACATGGAATATGATTACTTTTCGTAAATTGATCGGGAATATCAACGTGACGAAAGAACCAGATCAACAATCACCGCTTGAGCTCTGGTTCGAACGTATTATCGATGTGCCTATTGAAGAGTTGCCAGTGGAAGATCTTTGTCGTGCTATTCGACAGGAACTATTTATTGATCAGTTGATGCCAAGGGTGTTGGCAGTTCTGACTGAAGAACCGTTGGCGGGTGAGTATTACGATGGTGAACTAATAGCAGCCTTATCGACAATAAAAGGAAATGATCTAAAAGATCAGAAGGGTACTTTTGCCCAAATAAAGCAACTTATAAACCAGATATCTCCCTCAGATATCAATGATGATCTGAGAAAAGATATAGTAAAAATCAATCAAATAACCATATAAATAATCCCGGCCCCTGCGCCGGGATCTTACTTTTAACCGTCAGACTTAAACTCCGGCTCAATGACCAGCCGTCCCGCCTCCGCAGTGATAATCACGGTCTGGCCCGAGAAGAACCCCAACTCTTCCAGCCAGCGGCCCTTGATGGCGAGCAGCGTGCGTTTATCAGTAACCTTGCCACCGCGGTAGGCGCAGCGGCGGGCGGTAGCGTGGGCGGCGATACGTTCTCGGCGGCAAGTGGCGCGAACGCGGCACGGGTTGAGGTTGAGAATAATGCGCTCAGTCTGCCGAAAGGGATGAATGATATTGGTTTATCCCAGCAGTCACTTGCAGCCAGTATGATGCAGAATGGAGCTACACCAGATGAGCTGACTGAAGCACTGATTAAAAACTCACAGGGTCAGATACCTGAAGGTCAGGATGCTGTTAAAGGATTGCTGACAGCATGGGCAGAGTTCTTTGGTGTTCCGGTCAGTGCGTTGACCGCAAATGGAGAAATGACGCCGCAACAAGCTGCGGAAATCGTGGCCAGTGGCGTGCCGACCAGTGAAGCGAAGTTAATCCAGTATGTAGCAGCTAAGGCGTTTTTGGCTGTGACTAAAACTACCGTTAAAAATGAAACTGGTAATTCATTAACCTATCATGAAAACTTTGGTGGTCATGTAATTGAAAAGCATGTTGGGAAATCAGACGCTGAATTAATTTTCCGCTTAAAAGAAGAACCTCGCTTGTCTGCATCTTCAAGTTTTTACGATGCTCAGGTTGCTGATAGAGCAATAGGTAATGGTATTGCTGCCAATAAAGATCAGCTAGCTAATTGGTTGGCGGGTGATCAACAGCGACTAGTCTTAACTCATGAAGAAAAATTTAGTGTTGGCAACGTGATTCAAAAAGGGAACGATGTGTCACACGCTTCTAAAACAATTACTATTGTGATCGATAAAGACCCATTGATGCCAAATGGTTATCGGGTCCACACGGCGTATCCTAAATAATGGAGCAAAGTATGCAATATGAGAACATCGCTTATCTTTTAGGTGCTTATTTTCATCAGGATTGGTTTTATGATCACCAAAACTCTGATGAGGTAATTTTATATTTCTTAGATAGAGAGTCATCTGATAGATGTTCAGCACTCAGACAAGAAATTATTGGACTTCTTTCAAATCCAGAAGAGATTTTACAAGAATTTATAGCTGAGCATAATGGTTATTATGAACCCGCAGCAGATGAATTAACTATAAGGGAATGGTTTGAAAATATATTGGCAGCTCTGTCTTCAAGAGTGAAATAACAGAAGATCCCGGCCACCGCGCTGGGATTTTTTTACCCGTCAGCCCTTAACCGACTCGATCACCAGTCGTCCCTGCTCCACGCTGACCGTGACCGGCGTGTCGGTGCTGAATCCCGCCTCTTCCAGCCAGTTGCCGTTCAGGCGCAGGCTGGGGCTGCGGGAATACCAAGTGGCGGTGTAGTTGTGGTGGTAAAAATGCCGGATACTAAAGTTAACGTTCCTGAGCTCCAAAAACAGCTAACGCAGTGGCCAATAATGGGGTTGGATAAAGTTATCGTTATTGATAAAACCGGCAATGCTATTAGGGTGAAGTGAGAGTGGTATGTCTATAGGATTAACATGTTTTACTAAGTTGACTTGTGCTGATTTGCAACATAAGTTGAACGAATTTGCGAAGCGGTATCCGGATGTATTTCCCGCGCACTACTATTTATCTACTGCGGGCATACCACATCCAATTCAAAAGGAGGTATCTAATGAATTTGGGCTGGAACCGCTATCGTATTGTTATATATCAGTAAATGATAAATCTCTTAAAATATCGACTGATAAAATGGCTGACATGATTAGGGAGGCTCTGGGGGCTGGTAATGTCATCGTGCTTTTAAATGGTGAAGATTTAATCTAAATCTTGGTCTGATGGCAGGGCTCTTTGATCCTATCAGTGTTTCGGTAGCCTCAACGCTGAAACAGGTGCTGTCAAAGTATGACCAGTTCAAGCAGAACATTGCCAGCAGCGCGAAGGGAAGTAACGATACGCTGGCAATGGCTGGAGCGGGAAATGTTAGTGGTTCCCCTGCAAGTACTAATCTGTCGCCGAATGCGAATTTGTCTACGGGGACGGGAGGTAAACTGAGCCTACCCACGTAATGTGGACACGGCCCTAAGCGAGGCACTGGTTTTCAAATTATTCGGGACTGAAACCGCCACAGGGTCTGCCGGAAAAGATGGAGTTGGTTTTTCCTTCTCTGTTGGGCCAAGTATTGGTTTTACAGGCTCTTCCACAGGCTCTCATGATGAAAAAATAGATCTGAACGGTGACTCTACTAAGGAAATATACCACCATGATTTCAAATGACATGGTTCTTAATACATCAGCATTTATTATGCTGTTCTTCTTGTTGGCATGGGGAGCTTGTTTTTTAGTTTTTGTATATAAAAGGCTGGGTGTTCAGAAGGTTGATAATAAGGTATGGAATCCTTGGAGCAATGGATTTAAAGACTATCAAAATTCGAGGATGCCATCAATAATAGAGCCACCTAAAGTAAACCATTTACCAGCAATAGCAGGCGCTACAGCAGGCGGCTATCTATCTGAGAGAGCGGGAAAAGTAGGCGAAGATTATGCGAAGGAGAAACTGAAATGAAAAAAATACTTTTTTCCTTTCTTCTTTTTTTACTTATGGGTTTCGTCACCATTTTAGCCGGATGTGTTTTAGTTTCAGTGTTTAGCAGATTACCTGCTTTATTGATAGAAGGACATTGGCCATCTTATTCGATTACTAATTTCCTTGATGACTTTAACTTTAGCCTTTTCAATGGGGTTGTTTTTGGTGCACTCATGTTTTTTGTGAATTTATTCTTGAAAATGAAAAAATACAAATCATAGGACTATTGAGTATGGTAAATCTCAGGGCGTCAAAGTGACAGTAACTCAGGTGAGATAATGGCTTTTAATAAAGATCAAGATTACTGGGCGAATATATTTTATACACCATATTTTTTGAGTGTTGAAACTTATTCAGGATTAGGAATGACAGGCAGAGATCCATTGTTTCCACCACATTTATTACTGCCTGATGTAGATGATAAAAGCCTAGGGGAGGAGATCCTACAGGCATTGTCTGACAGCCGTACACTAGACGTTTTGGAGGATCGGGTGGTTTTTTTCGATCTTGAAAAAGGTAAAGAGCAATATGCAGCTTGGATAGCTACTCTGATGGAGAAGTATGGTTATAGAACAAAACGTGCATTATTTAAAAATATGAAAAAAGCGGGCATCCATCTGGTAAATGATGTAATCACAATCCGGCCTTCATTCCATGAAAAGCTAGAGGCATGGAGTGGTAACAGGATCAATGAATCTGATTATGTGGTACTTACAGCAGGCAGTTCCCCAACCGAAATCGGCGCGGGTCTTCGTTTGGCACTGATTCGCTGCAAAGGTTAACCTGGATACCGAAACGAAGCAGGGTCTGGAAATCAGATGCCACCGACGGAATATGAAAATCAATATTATCAACGACTCAGATGTGTCTAGATTATCCGTGGCGTAAAAGATGAGTTAGATAAGCGGGAGAAGAAGCAATGAATCTCATCAGCAAGGTTGGTATCCTTTGGCTTCTTTTTTTAGTTGTGTACTGTACTATTTTAATCTCTATTATTCTTTTTATATGCCAACTAGGAGTGTCAACAATTTTCTACTTCAATGATGGAGTATTCCTTTTTGCATGGGAAGATGCATTATATAACGCCTTAAAAAAAGGTAGCATTGCAGGAGTAGTATTAGGTGCTGGAATATGGTTGAAAAATAAATTGCATGAGCGTCATAGGAAATAATAGTTGTTGATAATAACTCGCTGGTCGGGGACAAAGCGCAGAATGGTGGAAAACTCAGGTCAGCGATAAGCTGAGGAAAAAACAGCGAATATGGTGGTTGTAGATGTGACGAACTAGGCATCAGTGAAAGAATTTAACTACCTTATTGAGCACGGTTCTTCTTTCGACAGTAAAACAATGCAAATGATTAAGGGAAAATAAAATGAATCAATATCTAGAGTCATTTTGCGATATTTTTGCGGAAGCCATTGAACGTTACAGATTTGATGTATCTGCAACTGATGAAGATACTATCGTACTTGCTCATAAAACTTATCAGCTAAAGTTCGTTATGTGGCGAGAGGCGGTTGAAGTCAGTTTTTGTGAGTTAAAAACCGATAATAGTGTTCTGGTATACAATGTGAGAGATTTCATTATTACACAAATGAAGGATGAAGATCGCGTTATACCAGAAAACGCTGTGCAACCAGGATGGAGTGATGTTTATAAACGAAATATATGCAGTCTCTATCATTTTTGTAATGCTTTGAAAAATCGACTTCCATCAATGTTGAAAGGACAGATGGATTGGCTTGAGTTATACAAGAAATCAGAATGGTATCGCGAACCGAAATATGAAAACCGCTGTATGTAACATCATATAAAAAAGATGGTTTAATTTATAAAAAGGAATTTAAGAAGTATTTAAGATGATTCATTTATGAGGGGAATTATATTTTGCATTGGTTTCTGTATGGGTAACAGGAGCTTTTATCACATAAAGGGTTGGGCGTTTGCTCAATGCTCAAGGGCGGTCCCCCTCGGCGCGAAAAGGCAATTACTTAGAATTATGATTGGTTTACATCGCCACCTTTTGTGTGTTGAGAAGCACCCCATGCCATCCTGCAAACAAAAAAAGACGACAGTGAGGATGTCGTCTAAAGGTATTGCGTGTTCGGACCTCTCGGGCTAGGGGCCTTCGCGTTATGATATCGTCATGCGATAGCCAGGCGCAGACCCAGCTCATCGGGGTAGGGGTTAAAGTAGTTTTGCGTCAGGAGATAATCATCCGGATGCTCGGCCAGATAGTGCTTCAGCAGCGTCAGCGGCGCGAGGATCGGTAATAATCCGGCGCGATAGTTCAGGATCACTTCACGCAACTCCAGGCGTTGGCGCGCGTTGAGCTGTTCGCGAAAATAGCCCTGAATATGCATCAGCACGTTGGTGTGATTTTTGCGTGAGGCGGGTTGTTTCAGAATCGCCATCAGCTTTTCCCGATAGGCTTCGAAAAAAGCGTCCAGATCTTTCCATTCATGCATGGAGGCCACGAATGGCCCAATCTCACGGTATCCGGCTTGATTGTGTGCCAGCAGTTGCAGCTTGTAGCGGCTGTGATAGGCCAGAAGCGCACGGCGCGTCAGGCCACTGGTGCGAACGGCGTTCAGCTCATGAAGGGCAAAAACGCGCGCGATGTAATTCTCCCGCAGCACCGGATCGTGCAAGCGTCCGTCCTCTTCTACAGGCAACCACGGATACCGCGCCATCATGGCGGCGGTAAAAGTGCCGCTCCCCTCCTTCGCGCCTCGATTCCCCACTTCATCGTAAATTCTCACGCGCTCCATACCGCAACTCGGCGATTTGGCGCAGACGATAAATCCATCCAGATTCGCGATTGACGGTAAATACTGCGCGGCGAAATCCGCCATTTTATCGGTCACATCGTCATGCGGAGCATGGGTAAAGCGCATGCGAATATCGCCGACAGGCGTTTTCACAAGGCGCAGAGCGGGGCGTGGGACGGGCAGGCCGATCGCCATCTCGGGGCAAACCGGTTTGAACGTCACCTCTTTAGCCAGCGCGTCCATCACAAAACCCATCCGTTTGTGGCCGCCATCAAAGCGCACGGCCGATCCGGTCAAGCATCCGCTGATGCCGAGTACGGGCTGATTGTTCATGACGTCACCTCTGGCTACCTGTTATGGGCTGATGAAAACAGTATAGCCAAAACTTAGACAAATGTGTTTTATTGTCTAAGTTTCATGAGGATTTATTTTATTCTTATTAAAAATCAAGGAGATTTTGGCGTTTATTTTTAGTCATAAACGCCAGGAATTGCTCAGCTTCCTTTGTAAGTGGAGTAGCCGTACTGGCTCAGCAACAGAGGGATGTGCAGTTTTTCATTGGTACGGGTGACGGTGAATTGCACCGGGATCTCCGGGAAGAAGGATTCCAGCTTTTGGCTGCGGAAGTATTCGCTGGTTTTGAACGTCACTTTGTAAACCCCTGGCTGCATATCCTGCTCCTGCGGATAAAGCGATTTGATGCGTCCATCAGGGTCGGTTTTCGCGCTGGCCAGCGTGGTCCAACTGTTCTGCTGCTGCTTTTCCAGCGTGACGGTGACGTCGGGTGAGGGTAATCCGGTTTGCTGATTAAGAATGTGCACGCTCAACGTGCCGACCGGGGCGCTAAACGCCGCCGGAATAAATGCCAGAGAAGAGAGAACAATAAGGCCAGAAAGCTTATTCATGTTGATATCCTGTCAGATGAAAATAACAGGAAAAATTTAACACTCTGCGGGAAAAATAATATTCAACTTTCCGTGATAACTGGTGAGACCGTTATTTTTACAAGGTGACGACTTCGAGGAAATTAACCTGTTCGCGCCATTTCTCTATTTGTTTTTTACGCGCAACGGTTAATTTACCGCTGGTGATCAGCAGCCATTGGCGTTCGGGAAACATTTCAGGAGCCAGCGCCGCAGGGGACAGCGGAAGCACATCGATGCGATGGCCCTGGCCGGTGCGCTTCAGCGCTTCGAGCCAGATTTCACACGGGTCGGTGAGGTGCCAGCCGGTCAGCAGAAAATTGTCGCCTCGTGCTTTGCGGTCGCCTTCCAGACAAAACGAGGTGTAGGAAATAATTATGCCATCCAGCACTTCGCGCAGCGTCATCATGGTCGGGGTATTGGCCGAGACAGAACTGCGCAGCGGTCGCAGGACCTGGGTGACCAGTTCCGGACGCGGATATTCACGACCCGCATCGTAAATCAGCTGGCGCAGCGATTCGATTTTGCCTTCTCTGAGCCGCTGGAGCATTGACTCCTGCAAGGTGACCCAGTTGTTGGTCCGTCGTGGGCCAGGACGCGCCAGCAGCGGTTTAACCTGACTGACGGGCACGCCTTTTTTCACCCAGTCGAGAATTTTGAGCGCCTGTTGCACATCGTCATCGCTGTAAAGACGATGCCCGCCATCGGTTCGCAGCGGTTTTAGCAGGCCATAGCGGCTCTGCCATGCCCGAAGCGTGGTGGCGTTGATTCCGCAAAGTCTGGCGAATTCGCCGATGGAGTAAGACATGTGTACGCCCGATCAGAAAGATTAGTCTCAATATACTACGAATATTCGTCGGCTGAATGAAGAGCCTGACGCGTGCACTACACTTATACCCGTCATACTTCACGTTGCAGGGGCGTTGGCCTTCCTGCAACTCGAATGATTTAGGGTAGATATCCCACGAGCATATGAAAGGAGTTCACATGAAGCTATGGCCCGTTTTGACAGGCGTTGCGATCGCCCTGACGCTGGTTGCCTGCCAATCCCCGACGCCACCGAAAGGCGTAAAGCCTATCACCCACTTCGATGCCGGGCGCTATCTGGGCAAATGGTATGAAGTTGCCCGTCTGGAAAACCGCTTTGAGCGCGGGCTTGAGCAGGTCACCGCCACGTACGGTAAGCGCAGCGACGGCGGGATCAGCGTGCTCAACCGGGGCTACGATCCGGTGAAAAACAAATGGAACGAGAGCGAAGGTAAAGCCTATTTCACCGGTGAGCCGACCACCGCCGCCCTGAAAGTCTCGTTCTTCGGACCGTTCTACGGCGGTTATAACGTGATCGCGCTGGATGATGAGTACAAATACGCACTGGTGAGCGGGCCGAACCGCGACTATCTGTGGATTTTGTCGCGCACGCCGACCATTCCGGACGCGGTGAAGCAGGATTACGTGAGCATCGCTCGCGGTCTGGGGTTCCGCGTCGATCAGCTAGTGTGGGTGAAGCAGTAGCCTAACGTGCGGCGTCATTTCGTGCTTTTTTCGTAGGGCAATGACGCGGCGCGTAGATAGACTTCCGTTTAGGGTCGAACGGGAGATAACGAGATGAACTGGCAACCTTTTCGCGGTGACGCGCCAAAAAACATGACGATTTTTAGCGCGTCATTTCCCGATATTAGCGATCAATGGCCGATGAAAGACGACGTTGTCAAAGAGATAAACGCGCTCAATCAGGCCATGAAAGCTAACCCACAGCTCTTGCCGCCATTGCTTGAGGAGGGCGAGAACGGGTTGCCAATGCTGACTCCGCAACATGCCTGGTCTGAGCAGGCGTATCGCACGCGTCCGGCGATGGCCGCGTGGCGCGCACGGCTTGTGCCTAAGGCGTTAGCGCTGTTTGTGGTGCAAAATCCGCTGGAAGAACGGCTGCCGGAAGGCACCAAAATGGACAGCGAAAGCCGCCAGTGGTTTATTCACGCCAATGATGCCATCGGGGTGCGTTCCCGTGCGCAGGTGCTGGCCGCACTGGTCGAAAAGTACATTCACAACGATATCGAAAGCGACTGGATAAGCCTGGCGAGCGGCGCGGCGATCCCGGTGCTGGAGGCGCTGCGTACCGCAAAACTGGACGGGCAAAAAGTCCATCTCACGCTCGTGGATAACGATCCTGTCGCCTTGCGCTGGGCCGAGACCATGGCGGCGCAAGAGGGGCTAAACGTCGGGGAGCAGCTGACGCTGCTGAATCGCCATCTGCTTTATCAGTTTATCCGCAACGACGATCTGCTACTGGAGTTGGGCGAGCATCAGGCCGAACTAGTGGATGCGCTGGGGATTTTCGAATATTTCAACGATACCGATGCGGTGATTTTCTTGCAGCGAGCCCTGCGGCTGGTCAAACCTGGCGGGGCGGTTATTGTGTCGAATATGCTGACGACCAGCCCGCAGATTGATTTTATCCTCCGCTGCATCGGCTGGGCGCCCATCTTCCCGCGCTCGCTTCAGCAGTTGCAGGATATTCATATCGCGGCAGGCGTGCTGCCGGAGAACGTGACGGTGATTGTCCCGAAAGACGGGGTTTATGCGGTGATGGAAGTGAGGGTTTGAGTATTTGATTGCCTCTTCCTGTGGGAGAGGGTTAGGGGAAAAGCCCGCAGACGCGGCCTTAACCATTCTTGTTAGCCAATCTAACCAGGCATTCGAACAAGGGGACAGCGGCTACTATCGCAAAATATTGAGAGAAAAATAAATATATAACCAGCGTGTTCGAGATTATCCGAGTCATAATCTGCATAAAGGACGGGATCGCCGAAATTAAAATGATTCATAAAGCCGGTAAAGGGCATTTGCAGAATTTCAGACAGTGGGTAAAACACTCCACTTATAAAAAGGAGTAACGTCATCACCAGGAATGTGAAAATACGCATTCGCCGTTGAGTGCGTTTGGACATTGCATGCTCCAATGATATTACCGATCACAGTGATTACCTTATTTTTGTAGCTAGACGTACTTCATACTCATGTCACAATTATTTTATGTGGAATGGTGAGAAATAACGGGAGTTTTCACACGAGTGAGCACGGATCTGGTGACATTGTGATGATTTTCTCTTGATTTAAAAGCCTGGCCTCAGCATGATCCCATCATGAAAATAGAAACTGCAGTCCCCTCACAATACGAACGTCTCGTCGAAGTCTGGGAATCTTCCGTTCGCGCGACGCATCACTTTTTACAAGAAAGCTATATCGCGGCATTGCGCCCGTTGTTGCTCAATACTTATCTCCCCAACCTAAAGGTTGTGATTGCTTGTGATAACGCCGGAATAATTCACGGTTTTTTAGGCGTCGATGAGAATCGTATCGAAATGCTTTTTGTCGACGATGCAAGTCGTGGAAAAGGCGTAGGAAAATTATTGCTGAAGTATGCTATTGACCATTTTGGCGCGAACGAGGTAGATGTTAACGAGCAAAACCCGCAGGGTGTGGCGTTTTATCGCCATATGGGTTTTGTGCAAATTGGGCGTTCGGAGCGTGATGGGCAGGGAAATCCTTTTCCATTACTGCATATGAAGTTGCATAAATAGGTACCGAATCTTGGGCCAGATGTGTTCGCATCAGCTTTGCTGACCCAGCCTTCAAAATGTGCTCGATCGTTACCCTCTCCCTTTTAGGGAGAGGGTTAGGGGAAAGCTCTCACCGACCTTAATGAATCCCGACCAGCGCGCCTTCAATCCCTTTTAGTTTCGCCTGCGCCTCTTTAAGCTCGCCCTTCAGACGCTGTTCCTGCTCGTTGTAAGCCACCAGAACGATGCACCCGTCCATGACTTTTACGGTCACCTGTTGCCCGGTTTCAAACCCGGCGGCGCGTAGCCATTTGCCGGAAAGAATTATGTTTGGCGTGGATTTGTCAGAAACGTGCGGGCGATATCCCACAATTAACGAGCGCTCGGTTCCGGTTTCTGCTGCGTCTGGGGTAGAATACGAGTCAGCCATAATCAACTCCTTGATAGTTGGTGAGGTTAGACGCTCCGCTTGTGTTGCTGCACATCGGAGCGTTGCTTGAAAAGGAGGTTTAGGTGGCCTCCTAATGATGTCAGATTAGTTGGATAGGTGGCCCTATGTCAATCGTATCGCGCGAAAAAAAACCAAAAGGTGGTGGGCAGTCTCCGCAGTTTAAAATGCGAATTGATCCTGCACTGAAGGAGCAGTTGGACGCTGTGGCTGCGGAAGAAGGGGTGAGCCTCGCGAGTTGGTTGAAGGAACTGGCGAGGGAAGCATTGAGACAGAAAGGTATAAACCCCAAAGGATAAATTCAAAGGTGAATAAATGGATCAGCCAAAGAATGGTCAGTTAATTAGGAACTTTAAGAATATTTTTATTTGTCTAAATTATGATCTGTTTGAAATATCTAAGAGAATGAATAATATCGACGATTACACTGAGTTCAATGATTTTGAATTTTTAGTGATGTCATTAGAAGACCGACGCTATTTGAAACATTGTGGATATGATTTCAAAGCCTGTTTAAGAGAAACAATTAAAATGATTGCTAAGAAAAAACATGGGGGGGCCAGCACTATTGATATGCAAATGGTTAGAACAATTACTAATTTTAGACAGCTAACATTGTATAGGAAATTATATGAAATCATCCTTTCTATTTTAGTTAATTACAAGTTTTCAAAAAAACAAATTATTAGATGCTATTTAAATTATGCATTTTTTGGAACTGGATTATACGGTTATAAATTTTCCTCAATTAAAACTTTTGGCAAAAATTTCGAATCTCTTGATTACGAGGAAAAAGCATTCCTCGCAGCTATGCTTCTTAGACCGAAGCCACTGAAAGAAAATGAAAAATGGAGGCAGTCAGTCATTGTCAGAGCGATATATGCGCAAAGAATGAGGGGTCTTGTGAAACAGAGCAAAAATTAGTGTAACAAAACTTGCTTTGTTTAAATTATATTGACTTAGTTGCTCAGTATTTCCATTTTTAATTTTTGACCATTTATTGTCACTCGTATCCATTAATTTTTTTGATATTTTTCGTAGACCATCAAAGGCTAAGGAATAATTATTTTGTAAACCCTCTAGATCTACTTTTTGTCCTTTTCTGATGCAATTGTCAATTATCCTGTGTGCTTTAAATAAATTTTCATGTACGTTTTTTTCAAGCTCGAAAGCTAAATTTGTCAAGCTAAGCGATCGCAACTCAAGAAAGTATGAGGATAAGTTTTCATTCCATTTTATAACTGATTTCTTATAATCAGAACGCGATTTTTCAAGTTCTAGTAAATTATTGCTTATATAATTTTCAATTAAATTTCTACCATAGAATATACGCATTCCAGCATCTTTTTCTATATCATTAGCAATTTCTTTGATTCTTTCTATTTCTTTTTGCGTTTGAGTTATTTTAATCTGATGTAAAAAACTCTTCTTCTGTATTCGATGCGATAAAAATGCTCCAATAACTCCTGTAAATATAAAGGTTATAATTATTTTGAAAATATCAAACATAAATTTCCACCTCAAAAGTCGGAGCAAAATGATGATTAGATATTACACGTTTGATCGCATTTATTAAAACAATGCTTGAGAGAAAAGATAAACAACATGCAAATTTGGCGGAAGATCACAGGAGTCGAACCTGCCCGGGAACGCTGGCGTCCCCAACTGGATTTGAAATCCAGCCACCTCACCGGAGATGACGATCTTCCGCGCCTCGATTGCTACATGGAGGCGGAGCGCAGTATAGCTACTTTCAATCGTTTACCCCATCCTTTCGCACATATTTTTCACGCCTCTTTTGATCTGCATTAACCAATTTACCTTAAAGCTTAAGAAAATCCTTAGGTTATCTCCTCGTGCAGCGAGTTTTACCGCGATCACAAAAAAGAAGAATCGTAAGTTATTAACCAGAAAACAGAATACCTGCTCTATCAGGGATGGTTTACAACGTCTGTAACCGGTCTCAGCGCCACTACAGCGTCAAAGGATTAAAACAATGAAGAGCGAAGTCTTGTCTGTTAAGGAAAAGATTGGCTACGGCATGGGAGATGCCGCCAGCCATATCATCTTTGATAACGTCATGTTGTATATGATGTTTTTCTATACCGATATTTTCGGTATCCCCGCCGGGTTTGTCGGCACCATGTTCTTGCTGGCACGCGCGCTGGATGCGATTTCAGATCCGTGTATGGGCCTGCTGGCCGACCGTACCCGCAGCCGTTGGGGTAAATTCCGTCCGTGGATTTTGTTTGGCGCCATTCCGTTTGGTCTGGTTTGCGTGTTGGCCTACACCACGCCGGATCTCAGCCTGAACGGCAAAATGATTTATGCCGCCGTCACCTACACGCTGCTGACGCTGCTTTATACCGTGGTCAACATTCCTTACTGCGCGCTCGGCGGCGTCATTACTAACGACCCGACGCAGCGCATCTCCCTGCAATCCTGGCGCTTTGTGCTGGCGACGGCGGGCGGCATGCTCTCTACGGTGCTGATGATGCCGCTGGTGAATCTGATTGGCGGCGACGACAAGGCTCTGGGCTTCCAGGGCGGGATCGCCGTGCTGTCGGTGGTCGCGTTCCTGATGCTGGCGTTCTGCTTTTTCACCACCAAAGAGCGTATCCAGGTGCCGCCGAGCACCACGTCTATGCGCGAAGATCTGCGCGATATCTGGCATAACGACCAGTGGCGTATCGTGGGAGTGCTGACCATTCTCAACATCCTCGCGGTCTGCGTGCGCGGCGGGGCGATGATGTATTACTGCACCTGGATTATCGGCTCGCCAGAAATCTTCGTCGCGTTCCTGACCACTTATTGCGTCGGCAACCTGATCGGCTCCGCGCTGGCTAAACCGCTCACCGACTGGAAGTGCAAAGTCAGCGTCTTCTGGTGGACCAACGCTCTGCTGGCGATGGCGAGCGTGGCGATGTTCTTCGTGCCGATGCACGCCACGATAATGATGTTCAGCTTTATCTTCGTGATTGGCGTGCTGCATCAGCTGGTGACGCCAATTCAGTGGGTGATGATGTCTGACACCGTCGATTACGGCGAATGGACCAACGGCAAACGCCTTACCGGGATCAGCTTTGCCGGGACGCTGTTCGTGCTGAAGCTGGGCCTGGCGCTCGGCGGGGCAATGATCGGCTGGATGCTGGCTGGGGGCGGCTACGATGCCGCAGCCAAAACGCAAAACAGCGCCACCATCAACATCATCATCGGCCTGTTCACGCTCGCACCTGCGCTGTGCTACGTGCTGAGCGCGATTGTCGCCAAACGCTATTACACCCTAAAAACCCCCTTCCTGACCAAAATTATGGGCGAGCTGGCGCAAGGCGCGCGCCGCAACCAGCAGGAATTTGACGACCTGCCGGTCAGCAAAGAATTACAGAACTAAGAGGACGAAAGATGAAAATCAGTGATGGAAACTGGCTCATTCAACCGGGCCTGAACGTGACCTATCCGGTGCAGGTGTTTGACGTGGAGCAGCAGGGCAATGACCTGGTGGTGTACGTAGCGCCGCGTGACGTGCGCGAGCGCACCTGGCAGCTCGACACGTTGATGTTTACGGTGCGCCTGTTTGCCCCACAGGAAGGGATTGTCGGCGTGCGCATCGAGCATTTCCAGGGCGCGCTGGATAACGGCCCGCATTATCCGCTCAATGTTCTGAAAGACGTCAACGTGCAGATCGACAACAACGCCGATTTTGCCGAACTAAAAAGCGGAAACATCAGCGTACGTGTGACCAAAGGGGAATTCTGGGCGCTGGATTTCCTGCGCGACGGCCAGCGGATTACCGGCAGTCAGCTGAAAAACAACGGCTACGTTCAGGACGGGAATGCCGATCGCAACTACATGTTTGAGCGCCTGGATTTGGGCGTGGGTGAAGCGGTGTATGGCCTTGGCGAGCGTTTTACCGCGCTGGTGCGAAACGGCCAGACCATTGAAACCTGGAACCGCGATGGCGGTACCAGCACCGAGCAGTCGTATAAAAATATTCCTTTCTACCTGACCAACCGCGGCTACGGCGTGCTGGTGAATCATCCGGAGAACGTGTCGTTCGAAGTCGGTTCCGAAAAAGTCTCAAAAGTGCAGTTCAGCGTGGAAGGCGAGTATCTGGAATATTTCGTTTTCGACGGGCCGACGCCAAAAGAAGTGTTGAACCGTTATACGCAATTTACTGGTCGTCCGGCGCTACCGCCCGCGTGGTCGTTTGGCCTGTGGCTCACCACATCTTTTACCACTAATTATGACGAAGCGACGGTGAACAGCTTTATCGACGGCATGGCCGAGCGCGACCTGCCGCTGCACGTGTTCCATTTCGACTGCTTCTGGATGAAGGCTTTCCAGTGGTGCGATTTTGAGTGGGACCCGGTGACGTTCCCCGATCCCGAAGGAATGATTCGCCGCCTGAAGGACAAAGGGCTGAAAGTCTGCGTGTGGATTAACCCGTATATCGGCCAAAAATCGCCGGTGTTCCAGGAACTGAAAGAAAAGGGTTATTTGCTGAAACGCCCGGATGGCTCGGTGTGGCAGTGGGATAAGTGGCAGCCGGGGCTGGCGATTTACGATTTCACAAATCCAGACGCCTGCAAATGGTACGCCGACAAGTTGAAAGGCCTGGTGGATATCGGCGTCGATTGTTTCAAGACCGACTTTGGCGAGCGTATCCCGACCGATGTGCGGTGGCATGACGGCTCCGATCCGCAGAAGATGCACAACCATTACGCCTACATCTATAACGAGCTGGTGTGGGATGTTTTGAAAGAGACCGTGGGCGAAGACGAGGCGGTGCTGTTTGCCCGTTCCGCCTCTGTGGGCGCGCAAAAATTCCCGGTGCACTGGGGCGGCGACTGCTACGCCAACTATGAATCGATGGCAGAAAGCCTGCGCGGAGGGCTGTCCATCGGCCTGTCGGGCTTTGGCTTCTGGAGCCACGATATCGGCGGATTTGAAAACACCGCGCCTGCGGATGTCTATAAGCGCTGGTGTGCGTTCGGGCTATTCTCCAGCCACAGCCGCTTGCACGGGAGTAAATCCTATCGTGTGCCGTGGGCCTACGATAACGAGTCGTGCGACGTGGTGCGCCATTTCACGCAGCTGAAATGTCGGATGATGCCGTATCTGTATCGTCAGGCGGCGCTGGCCCGCGAATTTGGTACGCCGATGCTGCGCGCCATGATGCTGGAGTTCCCGGACGATCCGGCGTGCGATTATCTCGATCGCCAGTACATGCTGGGCGATTCCATTGCGGTCGCGCCGGTCTTTACTGAGGCGGGTGATGTGCAGTTTTATCTGCCGGAAGGCCGCTGGACACATCTGTGGCATAACGACGAAGTGCAGGGGAGCCGCTGGCATAAACAGCAGCACAACTTCCAGAGCCTGCCTGTTTATGTGCGTGAAAACACGTTGCTGGCGCTCGGAAATAACAGCCAGAAGCCGGATTATGCATGGAATGACGGGACGCAATTCCAGCTGTTTAGCCTGGCCGATGGATGCACGGCGATAAGCGAAGTGCCTGCGGCGGACGGTTCGGTAGTGTTTACGCTAACGGCGTCTCGTGCGGGCAATAAAGTGACGTTTAACGCTGAGGGTGAGGCGCGAGGCTGGTCGATTTGCCTGCGTAACGTGCAGCGGATCGGCGGCGTGACGGGCGGTCCTCAGGCTGGAAGCGAGTGGGGCGTGGTGGTGAGCGCCCAGAGGAATGAGGTGGTGGTTACGCTGTAGTGCTGCATGTTGCGTTTTCCCTCACCCTAACCCTCTCCCTCAGGGAGAGGGAATTGCTAGGTGTGGATTGATGCAGAGAAAGAAGCCGCAGCCCAGTTCGGCTTTTCCGTTCCCCGTAGGGGAGAAGAAATTGCTGGGTGCGCACTGATGCAGAGAAAGAAGCCGCAGCTCAGTTCGGCTTTTCCGTTCCCCGTAAGGGAGAGGGAATTGCCAGGTGCGCACTGATGCAGAGAAAGAAGCCGCAGCTCGGTTCGGTTTTCCCTTCCCCGTAAGGGAGAGGGAATTTTTAGGTGCGCACTGATGCAGAGAAAGAAGCCGCAGCCCGGTTCGGTTTTTCCGTTCCCCGTAAGGGAGAGGGAATTTTTAGGTGCGCACTGATGCAGAGAAAGAAGCCGCAGCTCAGTTCGGCTTTTCCGTTCCCTGTAAGGGAGAGGGAATCGTCCGGCAGGGTTGAAGCTGAAACAACGGTTACGGTTGGCTCCGGTTTTCTCCCTCTCCCTCAGGGAGAGGGCTGGGGTGAGGGTGCAACCGTTGGCTGTGAAGTTGTACTCACCTGGCCCGCCGTCATCGTCTGTTCCACCTTCTGTTTATCCATATTCACCGCACTCAGCTTGCCGTTCACCGTAGGTTTGAGCGGCGCTTTCGCCTGAATGCTGCCGCTGGCGGTGAGTTGCACGTTACCGTCACCCGTAATCGGTAATTCTGGCCAGCCCCACTGTTGCAAAATCTTAAACGGTACGCCGCGCCCGTTCAGGCTGACGGTGGTCTGACGTGGCGGCAATTGCGAAACCGCCGCCGTGGCTTCCAGAATCCCTTTCTCGGTGAATGCACTCAGCTCCGTGATGTTCACCGCTGAGGCGTCCGCCGCGAGTGCCAGCGACGGGCGACGCACATCCACGCGGTTAAATGTCGCCGCCGCGCCATTCAACGTGGCATTGCCGCCCCAAATGCCCCACTGGCGGTCTTTCGCCAGCCGCAGATTCGCACCGTAGCCGTCGAGCGAGGTGATTTGCCACGGGAACGTTGGGTCGATATCAATCACCAGATTGCGGCTCAGACCGAATTTTTTCAGCGTCACGGCGTTGAGCCATTCCGGGAGCGGATCCATCCACAGCGTTTTCCAGTTCTGCGGCAAGGTGTATTCCAGACCGGCCACGGCGACATCGTCCAGCACCAGCGCTTTACCGTTACGCAGCCAGTTGCCGGACGTGCGCACCATGCCGCCTTCCCAGCGGGAAGTGAACTGACGCAGCGCGATCCCCTGCGGGGCGAATTCCGCATTCAGAATCGGGTCGAAAAGATGCAGCGATCCGTAGATAAACTCGCTGGCGTTCATCGATAAACGCCCTTCCTGCGTCTGCCAGTCGCCTTTGCTCAGCGTCAGATTGCGCAGACTTAAATCGAGATCGGTGACCGCCCAGTCGGGGCCTTGCAGACGCGCATCGGTGACGTCGAGACGGCCCACCTGTAACGACGGCAGCGTGGTGATCGGGGCAAAGAGATCCAGAAGCGATTTGTCACTTTGCAGGCGAATATCGTTGAGCCGCAGAGTGTCGATAACCCAACTGCCATCCGCGTTGCGCCGCGCAGTGCCCGTGAGCGATCCGCGCGCCATATCCGCACCGATGGTGCTCAGAATCACTTCTTTACCGTTGAGATCGCCCTGAATGAGCACGTTGCTGGCAGGCACGCCGTTGAGCGTGAGCGATCCGGCGCTCATCTGAATATGCGCTTTTTTACCCAGCACATTACCGGCTTCTGGCTGCCACGGACTCACGCCGCCGGTGACTTTTTGCGCGCTTAGATCCCACTCGGTATTCGGGCTGTTAAACGCCATATTGTTCAATTGCAGACGGTCCGCCTGGAAAGGTAACGGCGCGGTTTGTGGGGAGAGATTTAACGTGCCGTCGCGCAGCGTGATGGTATCCATATGCAGCGGATCGGTGACCTGGCGGCTGCTCAGGCCGATATCGACAGTTTTGGCGACTACTGTTGCGGGTTTGCCGTCGCGGCCAAAGGTGACGTTTTTCAGAATGATGTGTGAAGGCGATGAAAAGCGGTGATCCATCAGGTCGAAGTTAAGCTCGTAATCGGTATTCACCGTGACCCAACTACTGACCTGGGCCGCGCCCCAGCGGGTTTGTACCAGAATATAGAGGGCGAGGATTACGATCAGTACCGCAATCAGAATCCAGATGAGCAGCTTTCCAATAAATTTCATGGTCTTCCATCCCGTCAAACGCACATAAAGGAGTTATGCACGATTTATGCGCAATCCTCAAGGCGGGAATGGTGTATTTAGATTTCACGGCAGGCCTTTAATGCCTGCCGTGAAGGAGAATCAGTTCTTTTCAGGCGGGAAAACGAGGTTCAGAACGATAGCGGTGATACCGCCCGCGGCGATGCCGGAGGAGAGCAAGTTTTTCACCCAATCTGGTGCGAATTGCAGGATCAGCGGCTGCTGAGACACACCCAAGCCGACGGCCAGAGAGAGCGCGATAATCATGATTGCGCGGCGGTTCAGCGGCTCACGCGACACGATGCGCACGCCAGATGCCGCGATGGTACCGAACATCACAAGCGTTGCGCCACCCAGAACCGGTTCCGGAATGTGCTGCACAAAACCACTTACTGCCGGGAACAGGCCAAGCACGATCAGCATCAGCGCAACCACAAAGCCCACATAGCGGCTGGCTACGCCGGTCAGCTGGATCACACCGTTGTTCTGGCCGAAGCAGGAGTTCGGGAAGGTATTGAACACCGCCGAGACGAATGAGTTCAGACCGTTCGCCAGCACACCACCTTTCAGGCGCTTCATGTAAACCGGGCCAGACACGGGCTGTTCAGAGACATCAGACGTTGCGGTGATATCGCCGATGGTTTCCAGAGAGGTGATCATAAAGACCAGCATCAGCGGCAGCAGCAGGTTCCAGTCGATGCCCAGGCCGTAATAGAGCGGCGTAGGCACCATAATTAATGGACTGCTGGTGGGGGCAGTATTTTCCGGGAGCATGCCCAGTGCCCACGCCATCAGATATCCGGCGGCCATAGCGATCACCAGGGAAGCGACGCGTAGATACGGGTTACGCTGACGGTTGAGCAGAATAATGATGGCCAGCACAACGCCCGCGAGCAGCAGGTTTTTCGGTGCGCCAAAGGTGTTGTCGCTCATCGCCGCGTAGCCGCCGCCGATGGACGTCAGGCCCACTTGAATCAGCGACAGGCCGATAATCATCACCACCACGCCGGAAACCAGCGGCGTAATAACGCGGCGCGCCATGTGCAGCACGCGGGAGATAACCATTTCCGTGCAGCTTGCCAGCATCAGCGTACCGAATAGCGCGGCCATCATTGTCGGGACATCCGCGCCGCCGGTTTTGAGTGCTGTTCCGCCCATAATCAGCGGTGCAACAAAGTTAAAGCTGGTGCCCTGAATGGAGAGCAGACCCGATCCCACCGGACCCCAGGCTTTAATTTGAATTATCGACGCCACACCGGAAGCGAACAGCGACATGCTGATGATGTGCTGGGTGTCCTGTGCAGGCAATCCAAGCGCCTGACAAATCAGCAGCGCCGGGGTGATAACTGCCACAAACATGGCCAGCAGATGCTGACAGGCAGCAAAAAGAGTCTGCGCCAGCGGAGGGCGATCTTCGAGGCGGTAGATTAATTCACTGTTATGCTGAATTTGCGCAATCGGTTGCGCATCTTGAGACTCTATGGCGTTAGCGGACATCGGTGGCAATCCCACGGTGGAAAAGCGGGCATTTTATCTGACCAGATGGTAAAAGCAAACGGTTGCGAAGAAAATAATGAAAGGGATTTTAGCGCCATAAGAGAAAGTTTTGAGCAAGCTAGGGGGCGTAGCGATAGCCTTCTGCACGCTTATTCTTACGCGGAATCCCGGCCAGAATGTGCTGTTCCGGATGGAATGAAAAAGCCCATCCGAAGATGGGCCTAAGAATTACAGACGTTCGATTTCGATAGTCGCGGCAGCGTTGATGTTGCCTCCCACGGCTTCCTGGCCGTTGAGCTGCACCATCTGCAGGCCAAAAACGGTGTCAGTTTTAGCTGGTAGCCTTCCTGTATTTACGACAATGGGTTTGTTATCGCCGTCGAATATACCAATTGCCACGCCTTTAGCTGCTGTTTCGTCAGTCAGGCTGTTTGCCAGTGCGGTTCCATCGGCGTTATCAGCATTGCCTGAGAAATGGAAGGCAATTTTACCGTCATCCACCAGGGCCGTACATTGATCCCCACCTACTACAGACAAATGTACAATCACTGGCGACGTCGCATCATCACCTTGCTTAATAAGCGTTTCGGGTAATTCGAGCAGTGAAAAAGAGTTTTCGCTTGGCACTATGGAGCATCTAAACGCTTCCCTGGTAAGCGTACCGTTAATATCCACCACCGCGGAGTGATCGGTAGCCATCGCTGGGCTGGCTGAAACCAACATCGCCAGGGCTAAACCTGTTAATAGTCGTTGAGTCATTTTATTTATCCTTAATATGACCACTTAAATGATTCTGAACTTACAGACGTTCAATTTGAACCGTGAGGTTGGTCTGTACATTCCCTGGAGTGGTTTCCTGGCCTTTTAATTTCACCAGGGTGAAATACAGCGGGAAAGAAGCTGTACTTGCGGTAGGTTGAGTGCGAGGGAAATTAGCAACTGTAACGTTTGGTACCAAAAGTTCGCTTTTGATATTCGTAAGTTGCACACCAATACCGGTCGCCGCATCGCTCGCGGTATCGGTGTTAGCAAGCGCAGTACCTGAAATATTATCCGCAGTACCCAGGAACTTCAGACCAATTTTGCTGTAGTTTTCATCGGCATCGCAGTTCTCACCGCCCAACTGGACATAAATATGATCGTCGGCTTCGATGTTACCCATCTTTGAGCCTTGCTCTGGAAGGTGCTTATCATTATGGAGCAAATTAAGAACATATTTACTCATCAATACGGTACAACCGCTTTTTGCGGTTTCCAGTCGACCATAAATAACCATCCCTTGAGGGTTATCTTGTTGGGCAGCGCTGGCTGCGCCGGCCATAAAAATAGTGCTCAAGGCTAATGCTAATGCTAATTTCTTCATTATTTATTCTCTCTATGAAGAATTGGCGATAAAACATGCCTTAATTAAAAGGCATGTCACGGAATATATTACAGACGAACGACGTCAATGGTCAGGGAACCATGAACTGTTCCTTCAACTGGCGTCTGGTTATTCAGTTTGACCATTTGCAGGAATATGGAACTGCTACTTGCCGGAGCGGAAATTTGATTGTTATTTATATCTAATGGTGCTAAGTCTTTGTCAAAAATACCAATTCCCACACCTTTGGCAGCTACATCGCTTGAATCGGTGTTGGCCAGAGTGGTTCCATCAGCATCATCAGCCTGACCATGTAGCTGCAGCGCCACTTTATCGCTACAAGTAGAATTGTTCATTGCCAGCATAATTCCGCTTGCGTTGTTATTAGCACTGTCTCCTTGATTCGGCAGATTTTCAATTCGGCCCTGGAGGGTTAATGAGGATGTACTGGTAATAATGTTGCATTCCGTCTTATCACCCGTCAGAGTACCGTTAATATCTACTGTCGCTGAATGATCGGCGGCCTGAACCGCACCAGCCATAAACATTGAGGCTAATGCGAAAGACAGTAATGTCTTTTTCATTTTAAAATCCTTGCGTATAAGATTATTAAATAATTTAACTGTAAATTACAGTCGCACAATATCGACAGTCATAGAACCATGCACTGTACCTTCAACAGGCGTTTTACCGTTGAGCTTAACCATTTGCAGATAAACGACGTCGACAGCCTGGTCTGGATAAACAGTATTATCATTGATGCTAAGTGGATTACGATATTTATCAAATAAGCCGATTCCCACGCCTTGGGCGGCACCGGCACCGGTATCGGTGTTTGCTAATGCAGTGCCATCAGCATCATCTACGACGCCGTGAAATTGCAGCGCAACTTTCCCAAAGCAACCGGCTGTCGTTGGGTTAGCGCCCTCCGAAATAGTGTAATCCAAAGGCACCGGTGTGGTTGCACTTTGTCCCTGGGTTGGCAAATTTTCAATTTTACCTGAAAGCGTTACTGATGGAGTGGCTACATATACATTACATTCAGACACGGTATCACTGATAACGGAGCCACTGATCTCCACAGTTGCTGAATGATCTTCTGCCTGAGCAACACTAGCCATAAAAATTGTGGCTAATGTAAAGGCTAATAATGTTTTTTTCATTTCAATTTCCTTTTGTTTGGTTCGTTAAATAATTTATTTATGGGTTACAGTTGTACAATATCGATAGTCAGTGAACCATGCACGACGCCTTCAACAGGCGTTTGACCGTTCAACTTAACAAGCTGAAGATTGAATTGACCATATCCCTTACTATTTAACGCAAGGTGGCTGCTATTAATATTCAATGGCGCGAACTTTTCATCGAATAATCCAATACCAACGCCTTTAGCGGATGCTTCGCTATTATCACTGTTTGCTAGCGTAGTACCATCAGCATCATCGGGTGTGCCGTGTAACACTACTGCGACCGGGCTATCGCAGCCATTAACCCGATAATCAATCCAGTTCGGATCGGTAGCATTTTGGCCTTGGGTTGGTAAGCCACTAATTTTACTATGTAAATTTGCTATTATCGTATCAGCACTATTATTCGTTACAGTGTTACTCGTCGTAAATGATATGAAACAGTCATCATTTGCTCCGCTAACAGAACCACTAATATCAATTGTTGCTGAGTGATCTTCAGCTTGTACTGCGCCCGCAATAAACAGTGAGGATAATATAAAAGCTAATAATGTTTTTTTCATTTCAACACCATTTTGTCAAATTTTAGGACAGTAACTAAATATGAATAATAGTCAGCGTCAGTGAGCTATGAACCGTACCTTTGACAGCCTCTATTCCTTTTAATTTAACCAACTGCAGGTTGATATGACCGATATTCGTCGGTGTCGTGATATTGGTCTCATTTATTTTCAGCGGGTTAAGATCTGCATCGTATACGCCAATCCCGATACCCTTGGCGCCAGTTGCACCATGGTCGTCATTATCTAATATAGTGCCTTCAACGTCATACGTAGCGGATTCGAGTTTCAACGCAACTTTGTTCACGCAGCTGGTATCACCGTTCGAACCGATGGAATAGTTCAGCATTGTTGGGCTGTTCGCTTTTGCACCTTCGTCAAGTAAAGTGTCAATATTACCGCTGAGGGTGAGTGTTGGGTTTGTATATAAGGTACATTCAGTATTGCTACCATTAACAGAACCCGTAATATCTACTATTGTTGAAGTGTCTTCAGCCTGTACAGCGCCCGCAATAAACAGTGAAGCTAAGGTAAATGCAATAAGTGTCTTTTTCATTTAGATTTCCTTTCCTAAAAAATTTAATTACAGGCGTTCAATTTGAATAGTTACGGAGCCTTGTACGGAACCGGCTTTCACTTCCTGATTATTCAGTTTGACCAGGTCAAGACCCAGTTGATTTACTGAAATTGACTGTTGCGCGATCATCTTGTCCTGATTGATTTTAAGAATACTGTTGTCGTTAACGTTATATAACGCAATGCCGACACCTTGTGCTGCACCCACGCTTAAATCGGTGTTAGCGAGTGAAGTGCCATCAGCGCTGTCAGCGGTGCCGTGGAATGAATAAGTAATTTTCCCCTCTCTTGCCATTGAGTCACATTCTTCGTCACCGGATAGGCTTAATTCGACGGTCTGCATTGAGCTGATGTTTCCGGTATCCCCCTGTTTTGCCAGTTTGGCAATATCGCTTTGAAGATCTACCACTGATCTACCCACGTTAACCGCACAGTTAACTTCATGAGTAACAGAACCGGTAACACTCAGGGTTGCAGAAACATCGTTAGGATTCACATCAGCATGAGCTGCGCCAACCATAAATAGTGTAGAAATTGCCAGGCCTAAAAATGACTTGTTCATAAAATATCCTTATATGTAGTTTGGATGAAATAGGCGAAGCGTACTTGCATAATGCAATTACGCTTCCTTATTTCGTGTTTATTAAAGATAGTTAATACGTATGGTTATTTGTGTCTTAATATTTCCTGCTGAAATTTTTTCTTTTAAGCGTGCGTAACGTACGCTAATCGGTAACGCAAAATTACTTTGGTTCGGTAATGCAATATCAATGGGATTGCCGGGTGACAACGTACTGCCGTTATAAAGCATTTCTACGCCAACACCTCTCGCAGGATTATCCGTGGCAATGTTATTAAATACAGAGGGTAAGTCAGCATTATTATTGCCTTCGATATTGATACTTGCTCGTTGAGTATTGAGACACAATAAGTTTATGCTGGCCGAATAGGCCGCTGATCTTTTTTGTTTATCAATGGCGACCGCATCGATAGGCGGCAAATCCACTTGAGGAGTGACCATTTGGATAGAACAATGAGATTTTACTGGCAGAATTTTCAGCGCCAGATTAACGACCAGGGCGTTGTCGTTGAGAGAAAGCAATGAAGGCAATTGCACGTTCGCGGTACCGCCCTGGATGATTCCCGTTTTGATCGCTTCGAGTCGAATTTTAATATCATCCGTTGTGATGGCATCTGTAGCGAGATCGCTGACAGGACTGCTAAACGGCAGAACCCATTCTTTATGAGGATGATTCGGTTTATCGAAGATCAGCGTAATGCGCAGGCCAAGCCCTACAAAAGGGGTAGTAAAAATACCCGAGCCAGATTGAGTCGAGGTCATACGACCTGCGAGGACTTTTCGCACTTTACTGACGCATTCATTTGAAATGAGATGATGCGAACCTGTTAATTGTGCAAGCGACGCCTCTTTCTTATATAAAACAGTACCTGTAGCGGCAGTGGCGCTTTGCGCAGGCAATTGAATAACTAAAGGAATCGTTAAGTTGCTTGCTTCAATGGGTGCCTGAAGAGCACAGACGCCAGCCATCGCGTTGAGCGCTACGCCTTGTAGCAATGCGATAAGTACCAGAGAAATGAGCTTTTTCATCGTATTAATGACATTCCAGTGAAAGTAAAGTTATTGGCAGCGTTTTATCTTGCGTATCTATTTCAAACGGAACGGAACAGGTCTGTTTGTCACCCCATTTAAAATTAACTACGCCTTTTTCAGGTGCTGCGTTTAAATACACCTGACCCTGATCGCCCACGTAATAGACGCTATCATTGCCATCAATACGTGCCCGAGCGCCAAATGGCAGGAACTCGCCGTTATATTTAACAGCGATAACGACTTTGCGACCGGTAATCGCGGTGAATTGGGCCAGAACGACGGCGTCTTTCGTTGGGGTCACTTGCGTAGACGTACTCGCAAAGTCGACACTCTTGCTTGCACGCGTATCAATATTCAGCGGGTTGCGATGATAAGTCCGCAGATCAGGAACAATTGCGTAGCCACGTGAGTCGGTCATCGTATTCTGTCCGCCATCGAGCGTGACATCCGGCGCACCAGGAATGGCAACCAGCGCCATGCTGCCGCTGGAATACCGCCCGGCGGTGATGCCATGGCGGTGAGCAACAAAATTACCGGAAGCGTTCCAGGAGACCGACTGGTGATCATCACCATTCCAGGTCACATCGAGATCGCCATAACGGCCCTGATAGTTCATGCCTGCAGAAGCGCTTTGAGTTGCGGCCTGATCTTTTTGCGCAGCATATGAGAGCTGGGTATTCCAGTTAAGATCCTGGCGGTCGCCCACTTTTCCGCTCACCCCAAGCTGATTGGAAATATCACCTTCAAGCGCAGACATGGTGGTCAGGCTGACCATTGGCTGCGCTTTAGGGAACAGCTCACTGAAAGGAACGGACAGGGTCAGTGAAAGTTGTTTATCCCATTTGGCCGCACTGTCATCACGCGTCATGCTGTACGCAAGGGAGAAACTGGCTATTTTGAACGCGCCATTCCAACCCAACTGCCACATTCTGGACACCGTGTTGTCGATATTCTCCGCGCGGCTGAGTGTGGCAAAGAAACTGTGCTCATCTGACAACGACTGGTTGACCGTCAGGTTGTATTCTCTGCGCTTGTTCGAATCTTGATACTCTTGGCCTGAATTAGCCCAATCGCTGAATGATTGATATTTGTTGGCGTAAAAGCGGCTATCCATTTGAATTTGAGTATCAGATTCAGGAATGCTGTTGCGATAGGTGAGTCTTACCATTTCACCTTCCGTTTTATCGGTATTCTCGTGACTGCCATTACTTTTGGTCACATCGACTGCGACGCCGCCCGCGCGTTTCAAGTCAAACCCCAGACCGAGGCTGAATGCACGGAATTTTTCGTGAAACTGGCTGCCGCCATAGAGGGTCGAGTTGAGCGGAAGACCAAGGGAAAGCGTCGATTGCAGAACTTCGGGCTTCTTTTCGTCTCCGGTTGTGTCTGACAAATATTTACCGGCGGACAAGCTGTATTTCAGCTGGCCAGCGCGAAGCAATTGCGGCACATTCGAGTACGAGACGGTACTGTGCGTTTCAGAGCCGTCGGCTTCCGTTATCGTTACGTCGAGCTTGCCGCCGTTAGAAACCGAAGAAAGATCGGAGATGACAAAAGGGCCAGCAGGAACGGAACGCTGATAAATTACATTGCCATTTTCTCTGATCGTGACGCGCGCGTTGCTTTTCGCAATACCGCGAATCATTGGAGCAAAACCTGTGAGCTGGTCTGGCGTCATCTCGTCGTCTGAGCTGAGTTGAACTCCTCGGATCAGAAGGCTATCAAATATGTCTCCAGGTGTGCTGGCATCACCAATGGTTAACTCGCCTTTCAGTGGTCGAATGGCGGTTTCAACATAGTTGCTGATGTTTTTCCAGCCCTCTTCTTTACTGGCAGTTGAGTTATTACGATAACGCCAGCGGCCAATATTAATCCCGTTGGTGAGGTTGGCATAAAGCGCATCAGTTGTTTCACTGCTGTGCTTAATATATTGCTGGCCAGAGAGCTGATACATGGTAATTAAGGCTGGAATACCATCGTCCCACTCTTCTGGTGGAACACCTTGTAACGAATCATCATGTAATACAGTCTGAGGAAGGGAAATCTCTAATTTAAGCTGTGAAAAATCGAAAGTGGATTTTGCGCCAGGAAGCTGTTCTTCAATAGAGATGCACGCGTCTTTCAGTGCATTATCTTCTGATCCAGATTTGAGTTTACTCATATCCACCCCTAGCTTTTTATATGTCTCGAATGAAAGGCAGGCAACAAGCTGCTTATCACTGTTTGCCTCAAATCGGACATTGCTGACCAATACACTTTTACCATTCACATCAATATGAACGGAGTAGGTACCCGGAGGTTGAAAACCCTGGCTGAGAAGTGCGGTATCGTTAATTACCGCATTCCCATTTACTGACTGTAATAAACCTGGATCAAAATGTTCACCTGACCAGGCCGGTTGAGAGCACACTGCTGAAACAGCAAAAGGCATCAACCATGTAAATTTAACACAGCGCATACATCCTACTAATTAACTAAAAACGCTGTGTAAAGGTATTAGATGCAATACCAAAGTCGTTAAGCGCATTCCACTCAACATTCGAACCAGTTGCGGGTGCATGTTTCAGCTTAAATGATTTACTACCGAATGGCTGGATAACGGTATTATTATCAATAACAGAAACAGGAATCGTCTCTTTATCACAGTTAATATTACTCAGGACCAGATAGAAGGGTGAGTCATTTTTCGCTGTGATCGTGCTTCCGGATTGCGTCCAGTGTAATTGCTTCATTGCATCACCCTGATCGCCTTTCAGTCCCGCCGGTCGGAAAAAGAATTTAATACGATTGTTAATCGCCAAAACCATACGGCTCTCAGCTTTCGATTCTTCATCATTAAGACCAGGCACACCCTTAACGTCTAACCAGTAAAGACTTTCGCGGTCTTTAGGCAGCCCGTTACCTAAATACATAATACGAATAACGTTATCGCTGTGAGGAGCCAAACGGAATAATGGCGGTGTGACAACAAAAGGTAAATCTTTTTTGACCGTACTGTCACCCGCATCGAGCCATGACTGAATGAGATAAGCACGCTCTTCTGTACTGTGAATCGTCAGAGAGGCATCGCCTTCATTCTCTTTATAGACAAGGCGATCCACATTAAGGGTTAAAGCTGCATGAGATACACTTGACCATAAAAAAGCAGCCAGTATGGATGCGAGAATAGATTGTTTCATTTTTTACTCGGAATGCTTAAAGCAACATGATTGAATATAAATCTTAAAGGCTTTCTAACTGAACCGTTAATGATGACTGAACGTCACCCATCGTAGGGGTCTCACCTGTAAGTTTTACCATACGCAGATAAATAGCATAATTACCCTGGTATATTTCCCAGGTCGGAGATACTTTTTTACTAAAGTCGATCGCATCACCATGGGGATTATAAACGCCAATCCCAACACCTTTTGCAGAGGTATCCGACGTTAAACTGTTTAAAAGTGTATTACCTTCTGTTGTATCGGTATTACCAACAAACTTAAGCCCTGTGGTTTTGCATTTATCTCCAGTCATATGAATGGCGATTGAATCAGTATTGTTAGTTGCTATTTCATTACCACCTTGTGAAGGTAATGAGGAGAGCTCAACACTTTTCAATGTAATACTTGATGTACTTAAAGATAATGCGCAGCTAGATTCTGAATCACTCACAGCACCAGTAATTTGCAGCTGCGCAGATGTATCTTGGGAATATGCAGTTGCACAGCTTGATATACAAATAGCGGCTAATAATGCTATTTTTAGTTTCATATTGTATTCCTTAATATTTGCTGACCAAAACGCAGAAAACAACCGGCATTAATAGTAGCTTAGGGAATAACTAATTTGAACTTTTAAGAATTCCAAAATTATACTTATGTATGCAACTAATTAATAAAAAGCAACATGCCATTTATTGATATTTATATTAAGTTAATTTAATTTAATTTAATTTAAATATTTAACTGGTTAATATTTTTTATAGATAGGAATATCAGTGGAGCCATTCAAGCATTGGAATAGCGCTCGGTCTCAGGCATCCAGCGTTCAATCAAGGCAGCAGCCTGTTCGGGGTAACGTTCATGAATGTGTCGGGCAAGCCGCTGTACTTCCGGAATCATAGCTTGATCGCGCAGTAAATCCGCGACTTTGAATTCTGCGTTACCGGTCTGGCGTGTACCCAGTAGCTCACCCGGTCCCCGTATTTCCAGATCCTTTTGAGCAATGACGAAACCGTCGTTGCTGTCACGTAACACTTGCAGACGCATTTGCGCGGTTTTGGAGAGGGGGGATTTGAAGAGCAGTACACAGTGTGATGCCACCGCACCACGTCCGACACGACCGCGAAGCTGATGAAGTTGCGCAAGGCCAAGTCGTTCCGGATTTTCGATAATCATCAGGCTGGCATTGGGGACATCCACGCCCACTTCTATCACCGTGGTTGCAATCAGTAAATGCAATTCGCCCTGCTTAAAGCGCTGCATAACCTGCTGTTTATCGCTCGATTTCATACGACCATGCACCAGCCCAATATGGAGTTCAGGTAGCGCCAGCTTCAGCTCTTCCCATGTGACTTCTGCAGCCTGGGCTTCAAGCATTTCGGACTCTTCTATTAATGTGCATACCCAGTAAGCCTGACGGCCTTCCTGGGTACAGGCATTGCGTACGCGGTCAATAATATCGCTGCGACGGGTGTCTGGGATGGCCACTGTCGTGACTGGCGTACGGCCGGGCGGCAGTTCATCAATCGTTGAAGTATCCAGATCGGCATACGCCGTCATCGCCAGCGTGCGCGGGATCGGCGTCGCGGTCATGATCAGCTGGTGCGGGTGAAACCCCTGCTGCAGCCCTTTTTCCCAGAGCGCCAGACGTTGATGGACACCAAAGCGGTGCTGTTCGTCAATAATGACCAGAGCAAGACCCTTAAACTGCACTTGTTCCTGGAAGATCGCATGAGTCCCGACGATCATTTGCACCTGGCCGCTGGCAATCGCTTCTTGCTGTGCAATTCGCGCTTTGCCCTTTTGCTTACCGGCCAGCCAACCCACTTCAACGCCGAGTGGTGCAAACCAGTGACGAAAGTTGTTGGCGTGCTGTTCGGCGAGCAGTTCCGTCGGTGCCATCAAGGCCACCTGTTTGCCGTGCGCGATTGCGCGTAAGGCTGCAAGGGCGGCAACCAGCGTTTTGCCGGAACCCACATCACCCTGCACCAGGCGCATCATGGGCACATCTTGCGCCAAATCATGCTCAATTTCGGCCGTGACGCGCGCTTGTGCATTCGTAGGTTTAAACGGCAGTGAGGCCAGCAGCTTATCTTTTAAATCATCGCGGGCGGTGAGCGGCAACGCATGAAAACGTTGTGCGCCAGCGCGAAGCGCCAGCATGCTCAGGTTATGGGCCAGTAATTCTTCAAGGATAAGACGCCGTTGCGCCGGATGTTGACCACTTTCTAAATCGCTGAGCTGCAAAGAGGGAGGCGGGCGATGCAGGGTACGAATCGCTTCAGGCAGACTCATCAAACCTTGCGCCAGTTCAGGTGGCAGCAACTCGGTAATGGCGCAGGTATCAAGCAGTTCAAGGGCTTGATCGGTCAATTTGCGCAAGGTTGCTTGCTTGATTCCTTCGGTCGTCGGATAAACCGGCGTTAACGTTTCTTGTAATTCAGGAGTAGAGAGATCGCCCTGCACGCGATATTCCGGGTGGATCATCTCCGCGCCGAATTTACCGCGTTTTGCTTCGCCGTAGGCCAGTACTCGTCTTCCTGCAGCAAGACCGTTTTTCATTGCCGCACTGAAATTGAAAAAGCGCAGGGTGAGGATGCCGGAGCCATCGCTGATCTGGCAGGTCATCATTCGACGACCGCCAAAGGTGACGTTGCAGTTCAGGATTTCACCTTCAACCGTGGCATAAATACCTGGAAGGAGATCGCCGATGGCATAAAGCTGAGTGCGGTCTTCGTAACGTAAGGGGAGATGAAGCAGGAGATCTTGTACGGTGTGCAGGCCGATTTTTGCGAGTTTGCTACTTTGTGCCGCGCCAACGCCCGTCAGTGAATTTAGCGGGATAGCATCCAGCAGGCGGCCCTTCATGATTTATCCTGCGTACTGCATTGTGGACCACCACTCGGCATCAGCTTCGATTTCACCCTGCGCGTTAACGTGGGGATAAGGCAATTGCTTTTGCTTTGCTACGCGGGCGAGCACCGGATATCCGCCTTCAAACAACAATCGCTGCTGTTCTTCTTCTGGCAGCATGCTGTTTTTGCGTTCGTACATGCCTGCATTTTGGCGTTGACGCTGCGCCTCATAAAGGATTAACGCGGAAGCAACAGAGACATTCAGAGACTGTACCATGCCGATCATCGGGATAATGATGTCGCGATCGGCGAGATCCAGCGCTTCCTGGGTGATGCCGGTTTTCTCTTGTCCCATCAAAATACAGGTCGGGCGGGTGTAATCGATCTCACGAAAATCAACCGCTTTATCAGAAAGATGGGTGGCAAGAATTTGCATTCCGGACGCTTTCAACTGCGCGACAGCCTCTGAAATCGTCGGGTGCGTTTTGACCGTCACCCAACTGTTGCTTCCGGCTGCACTGGACGCCATGGTACGCAGGCGACTGCCGGGCCAGACCGCGTGTACTTCATGTACACCCACGGCATCAGCGGTACGGACAATGGCAGAGACGTTATGAGGTTTATGGACCTGCTCCATACAGACCGTCAGATCGGGCTGACGTCTGGCGAGCATTTCGCAGATACGAGCATAACGCTGTGAATTCATCAGACTAGTTTCGGTTACGAGTGACTTTAATGACGTCTGGCATGACGCGAATTTTACGCATGATGTTTGCCAGATGCACACGGTCACGGGCAGTCAGACGGATAAAGGCGCTGTAAACGCGGCCATCTTTTTCTTCTGTATTCAGACTTTGAATATTGGAAGAAGCCGTGTTGATTGCTGCCGTCAAGTTAGCCAGCGCACCCTGGTGGTTGAACATATCCACTTTAATTTCGGTGATGAATTCCTGCTCGGTCTCTTTATCCCACTCGACGGCCATAAACTTCTCAGGTTCTTTCTGATAGCCACGGATGTTACGGCAGGATTCGTGGTGGATGACCAGGCCTTTGCCCGGGCTCACGTGCGCGATGATTGGGTCGCCAGGAATCGGTCGACAGCATTTCGCGAAGGTAATCAATACACCGTCTGCGCCTTTGATAGGTAAATGACCATGGCCCTGCGTGGTTGACGGTGCAGAAGAGGCGTCGCCTTGTTGCAGGTTTTTCGCCACAACAACGCTCATCGCATTCCCGAGACCGATTTCTGCCAGCAGATCGTCCAGTGCAGCGAGCTTCATGCGCTCCAGTTCACGCTGGATATTCTCCGGCGGGATCTCGGCAAGCTTACGACTGCCGCCCAACGCATGGTTGAGCAAACGGCGACCCAGGCTGACGGAGTCGTCACGCTTGAGGTTTTTTAACAACTGGCGGATTTTGGCGCGCGCCTTAGAGCTCACGACAAAGTTCAACCATGCTGCGTTCGGGCGTGCACCTGGTGCAGTGATGATTTCCACAGTCTGGCCGCTGGTGAGCGGTTGTGAAAGCGGATACGGCTGGCGGTCTACGCGTGCGCCAACGCAGGCGTGACCAATATCGGTATGCACGGCATAAGCGAAGTCGACCGGCGTAGCGCCTGCGGGCAGTTCGACAATTCGCCCTTCTGGTGTGAAAACGTAAATCTCATCCGGGAAGAGATCGGATTTGACGCTCTCGATAAATTCAAAGGAGCTGCCGGCGCTTTGTTGTAGTTCCAGCAAACTTTGCATCCAGCGCTGCGCGCGGATTTGCGCGGTCGTGCTGGTTTCACCGTGCTCTTTATAAGCCCAGTGCGCTGCTACACCCATTTCCGCCATTTGATCCATGTCTTCGGTGCGAATTTGCACTTCAACCGGCACGCCGTGTGGACCAATCATAGACGTATGCAAAGATTGATAGCCGTTCGCTTTTGGAATGGCGATGTAATCTTTAACACGACCTGGGCGCGGTTTGTAAAGGCTGTGCATCTGACCGAGAACGCGGTAGCAAGTGTCCGAGTCATGGACGATAACGCGAAATGCGTAGATATCCATGATCGAGTGAAAACGCTGCTCTTTGAGCACCATTTTGCAATAAATGGAGTACAGGTGCTTTTCACGACCGCTGACGCGGCACGGTATTCCCGCTTCCTGTAAACGCCCTTCAATTTCAGAGAGGATCTTTTGAATCATCTCTTTACGGTTGCCACGCGCAGCTTTAACGACTTCTTTAATCACACGGTAACGGTTTGGGTACAACGCTTCAAAACCCAGCTCTTCCAGCTCAGTTTTAATGTGATGAATACCTAAACGGTGCGCCAGTGGGCTATAGATTTCAAGTGTTTCGCGGGCAATGCGGCGACGTTTATCCGGGCGTAATGAGCCCAGCGTGCGCATATTGTGGGTGCGGTCAGCCAGTTTGATAAGAATGACGCGGATATCCTGCACCATCGCCATGATCATCTTGCGGAAGTTTTCGGCTTGCGCCTCTTTCTTGTCGCGGAATTTTAGCTTATCAAGCTTAGAAACCCCTTCCACCAGTTCGGCAACGCTTTTGCCAAACAACTGTTCCATATCCTGGTAGGTGGCGGGGGTATCTTCGATCACGTCATGCAGAAGCGCAGCCATTAGCGTTTCGTAGTCGAGTTTCATCTCGGCCAGAATACAGGCCACCGCTACCGGGTGCGTGATATAGGGTTCACCGCTTGAACGTGTTTGGCCCTCGTGAGCGTCACGTGCAACGAGATACGCCTGCTGAAGACGTTTGATTTGGTCTTCAGGCAGGTAGTGTTGAATCAGCTGATTCAGGCTTTCAAACAGATACAAGGGCGACCCGCAGGTTTAATTAACGACGGCCTTCAGCAATGGCGGTTACGGCCTGCAGTTCTGCGGCTTCCTGCTCTTGCTGCTCCTGGCGCTCACGTACGTCGAGGATCTGGTTGGTGATCAGACCTTCTTCGATTTCGCGCAATGCGATAACGGTGGTTTTATCGTTTTCTTCTGGTACCAGTGGATCTTTGCCGCCGGACTGCATCTGACGAGCGCGACGCGCGGCGACCAGTACCAGGTCAAAACGGTTACCAATTTTCTCTACAGCGTCCTGAACAGTTACGCGTGCCATACTTATAGTGCTCCACAGATGAAGAAATGACTGGGCATGATACTGAATGTGGGTTCAGTCTGCCAACAGTTTGGTGATTAAAGCGTCATGTCGCTGCTTCTGGCGGCTCATGCGCAGTCGTTCGGCGCGAATAATAGTCTTAAGATCGCCAAGAGCGGTATCAAAATCATCATTCACAATCAGATAATCATATTCAGCGTAATGGCTCATTTCTGCAACTGCCTGGGCCATACGTTTCGCAATAACTTCTTCGCTATCCTGACCACGTCCGCGAAGACGGCGGTCCAACTCTTCTTTCGACGGCGGTAGTATAAAAATACTGCGAGCCTGCGGCATCTTACTACGGATTTGCTGGGCACCTTGCCAGTCGATGTCTAAGAACACATTGACGCCCGTTGCCAGAACCTGCTCGATAGTTTCTCGTGAGGTGCCATAGTAATTACCGAATACCTCGGCGTGTTCAAGAAACGCTTCTCTGCCAATCATCGTTCTAAATTCATCATGATTAACAAAGAAATAGTGTTCACCGTGTACTTCACCTGGACGCGGCTGACGCGTGGTGTGAGATACCGATACTTGCGTATCGTACAACGGTTGGGTTTTTAACAGTGCCTGAATCAGGCTGGATTTACCCGCGCCACTTGGAGCAGAAACAATATAAAGCGTACCTTGAGCCATGAGAGTCTTTCGTATGTGTTAGCGATTAAGTCCTACATACGGGCTTATTATACACGTCGCCACGGTGTGACGTAGCCTTTGTCACACTTTTTCCCCTGGATTGTTGATTTTTGCGTGCCGTTTTCCAATTTTTTTGTCCCTTTGCAGTCATAAAAATATTAAACGGAAAGCTCCTCGTAAAGTGCATCTTTGCGGGTAGTCAGACCCAAACTGGACCGTTATAACTTCCGCAAACCAGGGAGGATTAACGATGTGGAAATGGGCTGGCGTAGTCGTAATGGTGTGGAGTAGCTATGGAATAGCGGTATGCCCTGCGTGGTCGCATGCAAAAGCGGAACAAGAAATTGCGGGGTTAAACGCACAGATTTCTCGCTGGAACGATGCCTACTGGCAAGAAGGTCAAAGCGATGTGAGCGATGAGGTTTACGATCAACTGAATAGCAGGCTGAAGCAATGGCAGCAGTGCTTTAATCATGAGCCTGTGACAGAGGATATTCCTCCTGCCAACGGAACACTCAGACACCCTTTTGCACATACAGGTGTGCACAAAGTGGCTGGCAAAGAAGAATTGCGGCAGTGGATGCGCTCACGACGCGAGTTGTGGGTGCAGCCTAAAGTTGATGGCGTGGCAGTTACATTGGTTTATCACAAAGGGAAGTTGGTGCAGGCGATCAGTCGTGGTGACGGCGTGAAAGGTGAAGACTGGACCGCAAGAGTACAAGCTATCCCCTCTGTCCCTTTAAACGTGCAAGGCCTACTTTCGGAAAGCGTTCTGCAAGGGGAAATTTTTTTACTGCGTGAAGGTCATATTCACCAGCAGATGGGGGGGATGAACGCCAGGGCTAAAGTGGCGGGAATGATGATGCGCCAGAATGACAAGACGGCGCTGGAAAATCTCGGCGTCTTTATTTGGGCCTGGCCCGATGGTCCGCAGTCTATGCCGCAACGTCTTTCTGAACTCACCAAAGCCGGTTTTACCCTGACAGCGCAGTATACGCGAGCCGTCAGCACGGCAGATGAGGTTGAAAAACACAGAAAGGAATGGCTGACTTCCCCTCTTCCTTTTGTAACTGACGGCATTATTGTTCGATCCTCTATTGAGCCAGTCGGTGAGCAGTGGTTACCGGGAGAAGGGGGTTGGGTCGTCGCGTGGAAGTATTCACCTGTTTCGCAGGTAGCGGAAGTTAACGCTATTCAATTTGCGATTGGACGTACGGGTAAGATTTCCGTTGTCGCCGCACTGGAATCAATACAACTGGATGACAAACGTGTGAAGCGCGTTAATCTCGGCTCTGTGAGTCGTTGGCAGGCGCTGGACATTGCGCCGGGCGATCAGATCCTGGTAAGTCTGGCCGGACAGGGCATCCCGCGAGTGGATAAAGTCGTATGGCGTGGAAATGATCGAAAAAAGCCAGCGCCGCCTGTGTCGCACTATCACCCACTCACCTGTTTCTATGCTTCACCAGAGTGTCTGGAACAATTTTTTGCCCGTTTAGTGTGGCTGAGTTCGCAGCAGGTTCTCAATATGGAAGGATTGGGTGATTCAAGCTGGCGACTGTTACATCAGTCTTATCATTTTGAGCACATTTTTTCGTGGCTGGCTTTAACGCAGGAACAAATAGAAAAGACACCTGGTTTGAATCCTGCACGACGTTTACAGCTATGGCATCGTTTCGAGTTTGCTCGCCATCAGCCATTCAACCGATGGGTGAAGGCGCTTGGCGTACCCTTACCGCAAGCCGCTACCAAAGCATTGAGCGTTCATTCCTGGCGCCAATTGCAAGACAAAGATGCGGTGAGCTGGAATCAGCTCCCCGGCATCGGCGCTGAGAGAGCGCGAAAATTGGTAAAGTTTATGCACGACCCGCAGATCACGCGTCTAACGACCTGGCTTGGTGAGCAAGGTATTGATGGGTTCTAAAGCGAACCCGCCTTGGCTTTACGCCATGGTGTGTGTCTGTCCGGCGAACTGAAGGTGTCACGTAATTGATCGTAATCGAAGATATGACGTCCGCCATCCATAACCGGGAATAACGTGGGTTGCTGATAGCATTTTTCCAGTATCGAACTGCAGTTTTCAATACCCGTAGAGATGCCAAGCCAACTTAGCATTAACTCATAGTTATTTGCCGTCGACCAGAAACCTGGAACCCAGCCCAACTGGCGTTTTTGACTGGAAATGGCTTGCTGGCTGTACCAGATAAATTGTGGAACTTCGTACGCCTCTTTACTCGGATTACGTGAACCATGCATATAGATGGATTTCAGGTTAGGGTTTTTTTCTAACCCGTGATCTGAAAAATACAGAATCGAAGAGGCACTGCTTTGCAGGCGCTTGGCAACTTCGCCAATAAAGTAATCGGTAAAGCGAATTGCGTTGTTATAGCAATCTTCATATTTGTTGCCGGTATCAAGGATATCTGCGGATTCAGGGTAGCGGTCACACGCCATTTCATGGCTGCCGTTTATATGTAAAACGATGAATTTCCTACCAGGTTTCTTCAGCGCTTCGTCAAGCGCCGGTAGAAGCTCGGTATCATACTGAGTGTTGATCCACTGTGCTTTTTGACTGGTAGAGGCGATGGCAACAATATAATTATTGCTCTTTCCGGAGTTGCCTTGAGCACTGATCCATTCTGTGTAATAACCCGTTTTTCGCGCGATGTTGACGATATTATCTGCGAGTTTGTCGACGGTGAAATTATCCGGATCGGCTTTGCTTAATATCATCGGTACGGCAAGTACGGTAGCTGAAGCCGGGGCAATTGCATGCGCAAAAATCAGGGCATGATTTTTAAATGCAGACTCGACAGGTGTCGTATTCTGGGGGAATCCATAAAGCTGCATGTTGCTGCGACGGGCGGATTCACCCACTATCACGACATAGTTTTCGATGCCCGTCTCATGGTACTGCAGTGCGGGATAATGCACATTCTGTTGACCAATTTTCTCCGCCAGTGCGCTGTCTCGTCGCGCAATAATAAATTCAGAGCCCGTGTAAAAAGGGGTATTGGTCAGGATGCGTGAGCTAAGCGGATAGTAAACCTCAAGGTCTTTACGCTTTTTTAACCAGTTGGCCGTTGAGTACCAGCCCATATAGCCAACCAGTAAGATCAGGCTTATCCCTTTTGCGCGATCCCCAACGTTCTCACTGAGCGATTTAATGGCATACCAGGTGATAAAAAAGTAGGCAATAACAACCGGGAAAGTATGACCATATAGCCCCGACATACTCTTCGCCTCGGCAATATGGGTGGCCATGATACTCATGGCAAAAACGGTATTAAACTCGCTTTGGTAAACATCCCAGGTACTGAATGCGATCGCAAAATTTAGGGTCAGGATTGCGGTCAGTATGAACGTAATGATTTTACCGGGGATGCAGCGATAGATTGCTGAGGCACTCAATAAAAGCAGGCTGTTGCATATTGCAATGCGTACCGCAAAACGTGCTGGTTGCGTGAAAAACACTGGCCATAATTGAATAAGCACAGAGAGAAGCAGCAGAATCAGAAAATGGCTGCTGAGTTTTTTATTTATGGTGAGAACTGCAGCTTTTGCAAATGGCATCGATTCTGAACGCAAATTTCCAGGCGGGATAAACGAAAGTTATTATATTCGTTTTTCGCATTGGTATGGGACATCTAAAAGTGCTTTTTACGGCTGTTATGCGCCTTGTAGGAGCTTAGTGTGAGTCATGCGTGTAATGAAACACGGGAAGTCGCAATTTTAAGCGTAGTGCCAACATCCGCGCGGTAAAACCAAAGAGTAACGTCGCGATGACAACGAAATCAAGACTTGAGACATAATGTTGCAAAGCGATGTACAACACCGCCGAGGCAAAGGAAATGCCGGCATACAGCTCTTTCTGAAACACCAGAGGAATGCGTTTACAGAACATATCACGGAGAACACCGCCAAAAACACCCGTCACAACGGCGGCGATAGAGGCAATGATCGGACCTTCCCCCATATCAAGAGCAATCTGTGCGCCGATAATTGAAAATACCACCAATCCCACGGCATCCAGAATCAGGAACAGACGTCGCAAGTGCGGCATTACCGGGGCGGCAATGGTGGTCAACACAGCTGCCACCGCGACGATTACCACGTACTCTGGATGTTTGACCCAGCCCAGCGGATAGTGACCAAGCAGGATGTCGCGAACGGAGCCACCACCCAGAGCGGTTGCTGTGGCGATAATAATGACGCCGAATGTGTCCATCCGACGACGTCCAGCGGCCAGCGCTCCCGTCATGGCTTCGGCAGTAATTCCGACCAAATATAAAATGTGTAGCAGCATCTCTTCCCCCTGATTGAGCGGGCTAAGGTAACGTTTTGTAGAACACATCACGATTTAGATTTTTTGTGCATCGCAATGAAAGGGATACTTTTACTAATGCAATACTGCCTATTTCATTGTGAATAGAGGGGATTGTTTGGTTTTACGTATTAGTTTATTTCATGGTTTTTGGTTTGTTTGCGATCACGCTATTCATCGCATATGGGATGATAGAGCAGGGCTAACCTGATGGGGAATTTAATCTATCCCATCCCTTTTGGAGCACAAAAAAAGCCATTGTTATAATGGCTTTTTTAGTCAGGCTTAGGAGGACATGAGGTTACTCGATATTCTGGATCTGCTCGCGCATTTGCTCAATAAGCACTTTTAATTCAATGGCTGACGTAGTGACTTCGGCATTGATGGACTTAGATGCCAGCGTGTTAGATTCGCGGTTAAATTCCTGCATCATAAAGTCGAGGCGACGGCCAACTGCTTCTTTTTTCTTCAGAATGTTGTACGTTTCCTTAACATGAGCTTCGAGTCGATCAAGCTCTTCCGCGACGTCGACACGCTGAGCCATCAGCAGTAACTCTTGCTCAAGGCGGGTGTTTTCCAGCTGAACTTCAGCCTCTTCCAGTTTGGCAATCAGGCGTTCGCGCTGCCACTGCAGTACTTCTGGCATGTGAGCACGCACTTTGATGACTTCTGCGCTGACACCTTCGAGACGCTGTTCAATCATGGCTTTTAGTGCCTGACCTTCAGTCTCGCGCGCCTCGATAAAATCATCCAGAGCCCCGTCGAGCGCACCGAGGATTTCGGTGGTGATCGCGTCCAGGTCTTGCTCTCCAGCGGCCATAACGCCAGGCCAACGTAGAATATCAACCGGGTTGATTTCACCTTCGTCGCTCTGCATTTTGACCCAGTTCGCGGCATTCACCAGCTGTTTAGCCAGTTTTTCATTGAGGATCAGCTCCCCTTGAGCGCTCGCATCAGGTTCAAAACGCAGGTTACATTCAACCTTACCGCGCGTCAGGCGAGCACGAATGCGCTCACGCACGACCGGCTCAAGGCTGCGAAACTGTTCTGGCATACGGAAATAAGTTTCCAGATAGCGCTGGTTCACCGAGCGCATTTCCCAGGTAGCGCTACCCCAGCTACCTTTGATTTCACGCCGGGCGTAGGCGGTCATACTGCGTATCATAGACATTCCCGTTTTTAGAGGAGAGATGGGGGATTATAGCTTTCGTGGCTTTCACAGGATAGGAATAAGCGACTTTAATCCGTATAATGCGCAGCCACATTCGTTTCAAGCCGGAGATATCATCATGCGTCCATCAGGCCGTAGCGCCAATCAGGTGCGTCCCGTCACCCTGACCCGTAACTATACAAAACACGCTGAAGGTTCCGTGCTTGTTGCATTTGGCGACACTAAAGTACTGTGCACTGCCTCAATTGAAGAAGGCGTACCGCGCTTTCTGAAAGGCCAGGGACAAGGCTGGATCACGGCTGAATACGGTATGTTGCCGCGCGCAACGCATACGCGTAACGCCCGCGAAGCAGCGAAAGGTAAGCAGGGCGGTCGTACCATGGAAATTCAGCGTCTGATCGCGCGCGCGCTTCGTGCCGCTGTTGACCTGAAAGTGCTGGGCGAATTCACCATTACACTGGACTGCGATGTGATTCAGGCTGACGGTGGTACGCGTACGGCTTCCATCACCGGAGCATGCGTTGCACTGGCTGATGCGCTGAACAAGCTGATTGCCGCCGGTAAGTTGAAAAAGAACCCGATGAAAGGAATGGTTGCCGCTGTCTCCGTGGGTATCGTCAACGGCGAAGCGCTTTGCGATCTGGAATACGTTGAAGATTCCGCAGCCGAAACCGACATGAACGTGGTGATGACCGAAGACGGTCGTATCATTGAGGTACAGGGCACGGCAGAAGGCGAGCCGTTTACTCACGAAGAACTTCTTACCTTGCTGGCGTTAGCCCGAGGGGGAATTGAATCTATTGTCACGACGCAGAAAGCGGCGTTAGAAAATTGATGTAAGGGCGACGTTGTCGCCCTTTTTTTTGTCCGTAGAAAAGTCTTGAGGAGCGAATCCATGAAACCCTATCAGCGCCAGTTTATTGAGTTTGCGCTTAACAAGCAGGTACTTAAGTTTGGCGAATTTACGCTGAAATCCGGGCGTAAAAGCCCCTATTTTTTCAACGCCGGGCTTTTTAACACTGGGCGCGACCTGGCTTTATTAGGCCGTTTTTACGCCGAAGCGCTTGTGGATTCCGGAATTGATTTCGACCTACTGTTTGGTCCTGCGTATAAGGGTATCCCGATTGCGACCACCACGGCAGTTGCGCTCGCGGAACATCACCATCGCGACGTTCCGTACTGCTTCAACCGCAAAGAAGCCAAAACCCATGGTGAAGGCGGCAATCTGGTTGGCAGCGAACTGCAGGGCCGAATTATGCTGGTGGACGATGTGATCACCGCAGGCACGGCAATCCGTGAGTCGATGGAAATCATTCAGGCTAATGGCGCTTCGCTTGCTGGCGTGTTGATTTCTCTCGATCGCCAGGAACGTGGTCGTGGCGAGATTTCAGCCATTCAGGAAGTTGAGCGTGATTATGGCTGTAACGTGATTTCAATCATTACGTTGAAGGACCTGATTGCCTATCTGGAAGAGAAGCCTGAGATGGCGGATCATCTGGCGTCGGTGCGCGCGTATCGGGAAGAGTTTGGCGTATAAGGCATTTAGCCCGGTAGCATGATGCTGACCGGGCTTCTCCTCGTTTACTGCAATTGCGCAGCCACGAGCGGCCAACGGGTGTCGAAATCATCCGTTGGGCGATATTTAAATTCACTGCGTACAAAGCGAGAAAGCATTCCTTCGCAGAATGCTAACAGCTGCCCCGCCAACACATTTTCATCAGTGGTATAGCCTTCTCCCTCACGCATTTTCTTTTCACGCAGAACCTGGCGCAGCTGGGCTTCAATGCGTTCGAAAAGCTGATTGATACGTCCCTGAAGCTTGTCCTGCTCAAACATCAGGGCATGCCCTGTCATGATTCGCGTCAGGCCAGGATTGCGTTCACCGAAACCTAAAATCAGTAAAACAATCAAGCGCAAGCGTGCGGTGGTGTCTTTTTCGTCTTTAAGAATCAGATTGATTCGGGTAATGAGGCTATCTTCGATAAACTCGATGAGGCTATCAAACATCCGCGTTTTGCTGGGGAAATGACGATATAGCGCCGCTTCTGACACGCCGACAGAGGCCGCCAGTTTTGCGGTAGTGATGCGTTGACTGCCATCGCTGGATTCAAGCATCAGAGCCAGAGATTGAAGTATTTCTTCGCGACGGTTCCTTTTCGCGGTTTGTTTTTCTGCCATGTTACAAAATACCCCTGAAAATAAGCGCCTGACCGGCTGGCATCCACACAACGACCGCAAACAAGCGTTTGCGGTGTGTTATTGCATTATTACGCTGTGAGGTGCGTATCGTTGGGCTTATTTGCGCCCAGAGTGGCCGAAGCCGCCTTCGCCACGGTCGGTGGCATCAAAATCGTCTACCAGATTAAATTCAGCCTGAACCACAGGTACAAAAACCATCTGCGCAATACGTTCGCCCGGTTCAATCGTGAAGCTGTCCTGGCCACGGTTCCAGACAGAGACCATCAGCTGACCCTGGTAGTCGGAATCAATGAGCCCGACCAGATTGCCCAGCACAATACCATGCTTATGACCAAGACCAGAGCGAGGCAAAATCACTGCCGCCAGTGAAGGGTCTGCAACGTGAATCGCAAGACCTGTCGGAATCAGCGTGGTAGCACCTGGCGCGAGCGCTACCGCGTCATCGAGACAGGCTCGCAGGTCAAGACCGGCGGAGCCGGAGGTGGCATAGGTTGGCAGTGGAAATTGCTGGCCAACGCGCGGGTCCAGAATCTTAACGTCGATTTTTTTCATCATAACGGGTAACGATCTCGTCCAGTAATTGTTGGCCCAGGAGTTCCTTGCGCTCAAGCGGTAAGACTTTATCTCCATCCTGCCAGAAAAGGTGTAATGCGTTGCTGTCGCTGTTAAATCCTTGTGTCGCCAGCGAAACATCGTTCGCGCAAATCAAATCGAGATTTTTGCGGGTCCGTTTTTGCAGGGCGTATTCTTCCACATTATTTGTTTCGGCGGCAAACCCAACGACGTAAGGTCGATGGCTTTTTAATGCGGCAACGCCTGCAACGATATCGGGGTTCTTCACCATTTTTATCGTTAATTCATCGCCTTGCTTTTTAATTTTGGCATCAGAAATGGTCTCGGCGCGGTAATCGGCGACGGCCGCGCAGCCGATAAATATTTGCTGCATCTGTGCATGCGCTTGAACGGCTGCTTCCATTTCCAGCGCGGTAGTGACATCAATGCGCTGTATAAAAGGTGGCGTGGCTAACGAGACCGGCCCGCTGACCAGCGTGACATTTGCTCCGCGTTTTGCTGCCGCCGCAGCAATGGCAAACCCCATTTTCCCGGAGCTGTGGTTCGAGATGTACCGCACGGGATCCAGGGGTTCACGTGTCGGACCGGCAGTAATCATGATGTTGAGATGTTGCAGATCGTTGACAGGCGCAAAATGCGTGGCGGCCATATCGACAATGGCAAGCGGATCGAGCATGCGTCCTGGACCCACGTCCCCACACGCCTGGCTCCCGCTGTCTGGACCCCAAATGAGCAACCCACGCGACGCCAAAACCTCAAGGTTATGCTGAGTCGCGGCATTGCGGTACATCTGCTGGTTCATCGCTGGCACGACGGCGACAGGTGCGGGCGTAGCCAGACAAATTGTTGAAACCAGGTCGTTGGCCATGCCTGCTGCTACGCGAGCGATTAAATCTGCCGTTGCGGGAGCGAGGATAACCAGATCTGCCCATTTGCCCAGTTCAATATGGCCCATTGCGGCTTCAGCGGCCGGGTCGAGCAGGCTATCGGAAACCGGATACCCTGAAACAGCTTGTAGGCTCAACGGGGTAATAAACGCTTTACCGCCTTCCGTTATCGCGACCCGTACGTCTGCACCGCGATCTCGCAAGCGCCGCACTAGGTCTGGCGCTTTATACGCAGCGATGCCGCCACTCACGCCAAGAACGATTTTTTTGCCAGCCAGGCTCATCATGATTCTTTCCTGTTGGGTTTATCCAGAGGGAAACATTTTATCACAATACGAAAATCGACGTAAAAATGTGCGTGGTCCACTTTGCGAGGCGCTACGCAAGAACGAAAAGTCCCGGTCGAGTGGCGAGAATTCCTGTGTCAGCATAACAAAAGCAAAACAGGGAGAAGGGACATGGATGATGAATTGACGCTCTTACCGCGGGAGAAAATGCTGAGTTTTGGTATCACATCACTGACGGATACAGAGCTGCTGGCACTTTTTTTGCGCACCGGTACAGCAGGAAAGAGCGTGTTTATATTAGCGCAGGAACTGTTACAGCATTTTGGGTCGCTGCACGGGTTATTGAACGCCGATCTGAAAGAATTTCGATATGTCGAAGGCATCGGGCTGGCTAAATTTGCGCAGCTTAAGGGCATTGCTGAGCTCGCCAGGCGCTATCATAGTGTGCGGGTACTTGGCGATAATCCGCTGTTAAGTCCTGAAATGACGAAAGATTTTCTGCAGAGTCAGCTCTCTGATGCAGAACGTGAAATCTTCATGGTGATCTTTCTCGACAATCAACATCGGGTGGTAAAACACAGCCGCATGTTTTCGGGAACATTGAGGCATGTTGAGGTTCATCCGCGAGAAATTGTGCGAGAAGCGATAAAAGTGAATGCAGCCGCCGTGATCCTCGCGCATAATCACCCGTCTGGTTGCGCTGAACCGAGTAAAGCCGACAAAGACATCACCGATCGTATCATCAAATGCTGTCAATTCATGGACATTCATGTACTTGACCATTTTATTATCGGTCGCGGAGAGTATGTTTCTTTTGCCGAACAGGGTTGGATTTAGACCCTTTCTCGCGATCCATCGGGATCTTTGTCTGTTCGGGACTTGAGCACATCGTCGAGTCAGCGTATACTACGCCACCTTTGAGAATCTCGGGTTTGGCATTTGGGCCTGGCAATCGAGAGTTCACTTAGAACCGCGATGACCGGGCTGTAAAGCCTGACGAGGCGCCGATACCCCATACGAAGCTCGAGCTAATTTGATTTTTGGAGAATAGACATGTCCCGAGTCTGCCAAGTTACTGGCAAGCGTCCGGTGACCGGTAACAACCGTTCCCACGCACTGAACGCGACTAAACGCCGTTTCCTGCCGAACCTGCACTCTCACCGTTTTTGGGTTGAGAGCGAGAAGCGTTTTGTCACCCTGCGTGTATCTGCTAAAGGTATGCGTGTTATTGATAAGAAAGGCATCGATACAGTTCTGTCCGAACTGCGTGCCCGTGGCGAAAAGTACTAAGTACTTAAAGAGGAAATAAATCATGGCTAAAGGTATTCGTGAGAAAATCAAGCTGGTTTCTTCTGCTGGTACTGGTCACTTCTATACCACCACGAAGAACAAGCGTACTAAACCGGAAAAACTGGAACTGAAAAAATTCGATCCAGTTGTCCGTCAGCACGTTTTATACAAAGAAGCTAAAATCAAATAATTTTAGATTCCTTGTAAAGAAAAACCCCGCAATCGCGGGGTTTTTTGCATTCTGTGTCTCTCAATGGAGGAAACATGCCTGAATTACCTGAGGTAGAAACCAGCCGCCGTGGTATCGAGCCGCATCTGGTGGGCGCGACCATTCTTCATGCTGTCGTGCGTAACGGTCGTCTTCGCTGGCCCGTTTCCAATGAGATACATACCCTGAGCGATAAGCCGGTTCTGAGTGTGCAGCGCCGCGCAAAATACCTGCTGCTGGAGCTACCCGATGGCTGGATAATCATCCATCTTGGGATGTCCGGAAGTTTGCGTATCCTCAGTGAAGAGTTACCTGCCGAAAAACACGATCACGTGGATTTGGTCATGAGCAACGGCAAAGTGCTGCGCTATACCGATCCGCGACGCTTTGGCGCATGGTTGTGGACCAAAGAGCTTGAAGGGCACAACGTGCTGGCGCATCTCGGCCCAGAGCCGCTGAGCGAGGCGTTTAACGCTGAGTATCTGAAAGCGCGGTGCGCCAAAAAGAAAATGCCGATCAAACCCTGGCTGATGGATAACAAGCTGGTGGTGGGGGTTGGGAATATCTATGCCAGCGAGTCGCTTTTCGCGGCCGGGATCCATCCGGACAGGCTCGCATCGTCGCTCTCAGAGCAAGAGTGCGAGATATTGGTGAAAGTCATCAAAGCTGTTTTGCTACGCTCAATCGAGCAGGGTGGGACGACGCTGAAGGATTTCCTGCAAAGTGACGGTAAGCCGGGGTATTTTGCGCAGGAACTGCAGGTGTATGGCCGTAAAGGCGAGCCGTGTAGAGCGTGCGGCACTCCGATCGTGGCGTCGAAACATGCGCAGCGCGCGACGTTTTACTGCCGCCAGTGCCAGAAATAAGTTATTTGAGCTTTTCCATCAACGCCTGGTGAACGTTCGCAGGCAGAAAATGCGTCACATCCCCCGCGTGGCGCGCCACTTCTTTCACCAGTGATGATGAAATAAACGACCACTCTTTTGACGGCATCAGAAAGACGCTTTCCAGCTCCGGCATTAAATGACGGTTCATGTGCGCCAGCTGCATCTCGTATTCAAAATCAGCCACGGCGCGCAATCCACGAATCAGAATATTGGCCTGCTGTGCGCGGGCGAAATTGGCCATCAGATCGCTAAAGCCCATCACCTCAACGTTCGGCAGGTGTTGCAGCGCGGTGGTGGCGAGCGCGACGCGCTCCTCTAAATCGAACATGGGTTTTTTGGTGGGGCTGGCAGCAATCGCCAGAATCACGCGATCAAACATGCTGGCAGCACGCGTAATGATATCAATATGACCGTTAGTGATGGGATCGAAGGTACCCGGATAAATCGCTTTTGTGCTCATGACTCACGTTTCTCTGAGTAGCCGCGGTTTAACGCCCACAGCTCGGTATATTTGTTAAAAGTATACTGTGCATTCACCACGGCCAGTAGCCAGCCTTGTTTACCGTCCAGAACACCACCGCGCAAAAGCAAGGTTTTCAAAAACGCCCCTATCGTATGCGTAAAGATTCCCGTCAATGAGGTCTTCTTGCCGCGCTGGTGGCGTTCTTGTGCCCAGGCCGTGGCGTAGTCGAGTTGCTTGCGCTGGAAGCTCGCAAAATCCCGGCAGGTGAGATGCAGCAGATCGCCGCTCAAAGCAATGACCTGAGCCTGATGACAATCCAGAGATTCGTGGACCAGATTGGCGTTGTACTGATAGCGGTCGCGCTCATAAAGGCGCATCACGCGGTCAGGATACCAGCCGCAGTGACGCATAAAGCGACCCAGGAAATAGTTGCGGCGAGCAATGCTGTACACCGCGCCGGGCTGCGGCGACGCCAGGACGGTTTGAATAGCCTGCTGGAGTTCCGGCGTGATGCGCTCGTCAGTATCGATCATGAGCACGTAGTCACCCGTAGCAAAAGACTGCGCGCGCTGACGCTGAATGCCGTAACCCTGCCAGTCGATGTTGATGAAGACTTTCACGCCTGTCGCACGGGCGATTTCAACCGTATTGTCCTCACTTCCGGAATCCAGCAGGACAATTTCGTCAGCCCAGGCAACGGACGCGAGGCAGTCCGGCAGAAGGTCGGCAGCGTTTTTGGCGATCATCACGACCGACAGGCGCGTTGACATTAATGGCTCCGCTGCGGCAAGTAAGGTTGCAGAAGTTGCAGCAGACGGGTCAATGCGCCCTGGTTCTGATGCAGCACCTCAACGGCATGGCGACCGTACCACAGACGATAATCTTCGTCGGTGAGCAGGGTTGATACCTCTTTCACGACAGAGTCTGTATCGGTCACGGTAATCAAGCCGTCGGCTTGCTGCAATTTGGCGCAGATATCTTTGAAGTTAAAGGTGTGGGGACCCATCAGCACAGGAATGGCATGTGCGGCAGGCTCCAGCGGATTGTGTCCGCCGCGTTCAACCAGACTTCCGCCCACGAACGCCAGATCGGCAATGCCGTAGAGCAGCATCAGTTCGCCCATCGTGTCGCCAATCACCACCTGAGTGCTACCCGATGGGATCTCGCCGGTGCTGCGCAGCGTGAAGCTAAATCCGCCTTTCTGCACCAACTCACGGGCATCCTTAAAGCGTTCGGGATGACGCGGAACCAGAATCAGCAGTAAATCCGGGAATTTTTCGAGCAGTTTGCGATGCGCCTGCAGAATAATCTCTTCTTCACCATCGTGGGTGCTGGTGGCGATCCACACTTGACGGCGTGGAGCCCACTGGCGGCGTAACGTGAGGGCACGCGCCGCGAGTTCTGGCGTGACGGAGATATCAAACTTCAGACTACCGGTCACGGCGAGCTGGTTGCGTTTCAGCCCAAGGGAGATAAAGCGCGCGGCATCTTCTTCGTTTTGAGCGGCAATCAGCGTAATTTTGGACAGCAGGCGACGCATAAATTTACCCAGCTTGCCATAGCCTTTCGCGGAGCGTTCAGACAGGCGGGCGTTAGCCACCACCAGCGGAATTTTGCGGGCATGCAGGGCGGAAATCATGTTTGGCCAAAGCTCGGTTTCCATCACTATCACCAGCTTTGGACGCACGGTGTTGAGGAAACGGTTCATGGCGCAGGGTAAATCATAAGGCAGATAAACGTGATGCACGTCTTTGCCGAACGCCGATAGCGCGCGTTCAGAACCCGTTGGGGTCATGGTGGTGACGGTAATTGGCAGATAAGGATAACGGTGGCGCAATGCACGAACCAGCGGGATGGCCGCCAGCGTTTCACCGACGGATACGGAATGCAGCAGAATACCGTCCGGCACAACTTTATTACGACAGTAGCCATAACGTTCAGCCCAACGTTTTCGATACGCAGGCGCTTTACGGCTACGAAGCAGCAGTCTTAGCCACACCAGCGGCTGAATAATGTAGAGCAGAGCGGTATACAACAATTCCAAGCGATTATCCGTTTTTCAGTTTCAGCGGGCAAATTCTAAGCATTTAGGCCGTTTAAAGCTATCTCTTTGGCATTTTAGCTCACTTGTCTGCCTGCGTTACATTCATTCAACGATAAAAAAACGGGCAACTGTATGCCCGTTTGATGACTTGCAGATTAACGCTCTGCTTCAGGGAGCGCATTCAAGTGGTAGGTCACACGCTCCGACAAACCACGAATATCACCGCCTGTGATGAAGAAGCTGTCATCTTTCTGATTTGGATTGCTGACAGAAAAGCCCAACATTTTGTTGATAAGCGTCGCTACCTGATAGTGATTCAGCGGGACTTGCGGGCTGATCGCATTCATTGAATACGCCGGATCGTTGCTGAAATAGAGGAACGGCACCTGGGCAATCGGCATTTCCACGACAGAATGACCAAACAGCCCGCCGTCGCCCACGCGTTCTCCGTGATCCGAGGTGATGAACACCAGCACCGGCAGTTTGGATTTCGCCATCGTAGTGCGGATGGCAGACGCCAGCTCTTTATCGTATAAACGCACGGCATCGTCGTACTCGTTCTTCTTCTGCTCAACGTCATTACTCAGACGCGGCGTCGAGAACTTCGCAAACCCCTGCGGGATATTTCGCTCATAAGGGATATGCGGTGCACGGCTGTTCAGCACCATCAGGAACGGTTTGTTCCAGTCCAGCGTGGCTTTCTCGACAGATGGCGTGAGTACGACGTCTGCGCCTACATCTGGAGCCGGGCGAATTTGCGTATCTTCCCACAGATCAATGTCGTGGATACCGATCCAGTTGCTCAGTCCTTCCAGACCTTGCGCCGAAATAAAAGCGGTCTGATAACCCTGCTTTTTCGCATTCGCAAAGAGATTGGTCGACTTAGACTTGTACGCACCGTAGTTATCCGGCTCGCGCAGGTTATTCACCAGCATAGGAATGGCAACACGCGTCGACACAGCGTTAGACACAACCAGACGTCCTGTACCCTGATACTGCTTCATCAGGGCTTTCAGCTCTGGCGTGGTATCGCGCTCATAGCCCAGCGCGCTGACGTGATGCGGGTTAAGGCTTTCGCCAATCGCCAGGATGATGGAGTACTTGCCAGCATGCGTTCCCTCCACCGGCGTCACCTGGTAAGGTTCGTAATGGGTCACGCTCTGGTTTTCACCAGACAGGGCTTCCGGGATCAGTCGAATGGCGCTAAAGCTCATGGCTGACAGACCGTTGCGCAGTAAAGAGTGGCGCAGGTCGGGGTTGAACTTGTACATCTGCCCATCGATGGCTTTGTAAAACTGACCCGCGAACATAACGACGATAGCGAGCAGGCAGGGCATTGCGAGCCATTTATGCCACTGAGGGGCCATGCGACGGGTGAAGACCAGTGCAAACACCACCGCCAGCACCATGATCGCGAAGTAAATCCCCAGCGAGCCGAGGCTGTCGGTGATTCCGCTGGCAATATCTTTGGTTTCGACAAACGCAAGCCAGACTTCGCTTGGGCCGTAGAACTGGCCGTAAAACTGGTAATAGATCGCTTCTGATATCTGCACAATAAACGTGACGGCCAGCAGCAGGCGCGTGACGAAGAAACGCGCGCTGACGGCGGCCAGCAGCGAGATGATCAGATACAGCGACATATCACCGGCTTTCGGTTGATATACATGGTCTTTTAACAGGATGATGATTTCAGAAAGTGAAAACAACACCAGGAAAGCCAGCGTCAACACCACTGTCCGCAGGATATTGCGGCGTAGTGTGTGTGATGATTGTGCAGATGTTTTGAACATGTTCAGACTCAATCTAACTCAGAACTTTTTAGTTAACGGACGAATCGCTTTACCTAAACCAAAGCGAAGTGCGCGAACCAGCGTGGGGCGATTGTGCAATCCTTTACGCCAACAATCCTCAAACAGGGCAAACCAGCGAGCGGCAACCGCTTCACGAGAATATACCTGCAGACGTTTTTCTCCCTGCTCACGCATCTGGCGATACAGTTCAGGGGAGTTTTTGAGTCGCATAATGGCGTCAAACGCTTCGTCAGGATTTTTCGCAATCAGATAATCCAGCTCACTTTCACGAATGGCGCGGTAAGACGGTTCGTCATCACACACCATCACAGTTTTGCCTAGCCAGTTATTGATTAATTTACTGGCGGGTTTGCGCGCAAGCTTGTGGTCGTGCGATTTACGGAAACTGATGCAAACATCAACGTCCTGATAATTTGTCCAGTTATCAAATGAAATGCGCAGTTCAATTCCCTGCTCGGCCAGGCGCTGTTTAAAATCGCCTTCACGGTATTCTTGCGGAAAGCTGTCAACGCGGCCGAAAAACGCCACGGTTTTCACCGTTTCATCATTACGTTCGCGTGGCTTCACGCCAGGCTGCGGCCAGTACGGCACGAAAATGCGATTACTGTGCCCATCAACTTCAGGGTTCTGATCAACAACAATATCGGCGCCCACAACCGGAGGGCGATCGGCACGTGCAACGACGGTAAATCCGCGCCACGGTTTAACGCGAGAGCCGAAATCATCATTGTGCATCAGGTTGATAGCATCCGGTCGGCATTCAGAGCCAAACGAACATTCAATATCGTCGCCGTAGTAGTGTTTTAACGCCAGCGTGGTCTGAAATGTCCAGCCGCCGCGTCCACCGCAATAGAAACGCTCAGGGATGTCATCCGGATTAACGCGGTTATCCAGCAGCGTCTGAAAATCTGCGTAGTTTTTCGCGATGAAGTCTGCGCGGGAAACCGCGTGGAGTTTGAGTTTGCTCATAATGTCCGTTAGCCGAGAATTTTTTTAAGACGAAAATAGCGACGTCCTAAACGCCAGCGCTGGCGAAAACCGCGCGCATTTTGCCAGATCATTGACCAGATGCCGCGATCAAAAAGCTCGCGTGTGATCTCACGCTTTTTCGCCATATCTTCAATGTTGTTGATGCTATGCAGAATGCCTAAGCCTTCTTTCGCGATTTGCCACTGGCACGCCGGTACACGTTTTACCTGATCCGGATGGCGCTTGTTGATCGCATCCAGCATCTCCAGGATTTTCATATAGTGCCGAGAAGAACGCATACGCGTATCGTCCGTGCCTGGCGTATGTGAAACCGAGGCAGAGTGAATCAGATAATCGTAATACACTTCATCAACATACTGTACGCGTTTGGCGGTCAATAACACTTCCGTTGTCCACGGAATATCCTGGTGACGCAGGCCATGCTCAAAGGTGAAACCCTGCTCTTTGATAAAAGCGTGACGGTAGATGTTGAGCCAGGTGACGTGCAAGAATTTACGCGATTCAAGCGCCATTTGTAGCCAGGTTGGGCCATCCAGCACACCGGTTGACGTCAACTTGTCAGAGGGGAAGATCTTTTTCGACGGACGCCCGTCATCGTAAATATAGGTGCCGTTACAGGTCGCGACATCCAGTTGACCGGCGAAAGCCATTTCAAGCAGGCGAGGATACATCCCGGGATAGATAACATCGTCGATATCCGGAAAGGCCACATACTCGCCTTGTGCGACAGCAAGGCCCGCATTACGTGCCGCAGATACACCGCCGTTCTCCTGGTCAATAACCTTGAAATCGCCAAATTCGCTGGCGTAGCGGGCGATAATCTCAGCGGAACCGTCAGTCGAACCGTCATTAACAATGACGAGTTCCAGACTGTCCAAATTCTGCTTCTTAATGCTGTCAAAAAAAGCACTCAGGAAGGATTCACCATTATACACAGCGACAATGAGGCTTATTTGAGGCGTTCCAGACATGCTTACTCCGTATTATTCCGCGCTGATGCAGCGATAAACGTTTTTAACGGTAACGTGCGATGGCATTTCGACAGCCGACAGGCTAAAGAGTTCTGACGACAGGCGAGCGCCAACGGGTATTCTATTTGGCGCTCGCTACAGGTTCTCAGGAAAGGGTTTCTTTATCTTTTGCCGTGCGTTGCGCGCACATGCCGATAAGCAGCCCGGTCAAGAGCATATATTGTTCCAGGTAATGATCTTTGAGGTTGTGATCGACCATGGTTCTGGAGAAGAAGCCGATGGTAAACAGCAGCAAGAACATCCCCACCATCGTGTTACCGTGGCGGAATTCGCGCCAGCCGACGTACCAGCAACCTGCCAGCAAAATCAGCCAGCCCGCAATCCCTGCAATACCATTCTGGATACCAAATTCGATCAGACCGTAATGGCTGTGCGGAATGTTAATCCGGTTATCCTGAGTATCGCGACGCAGTACGTAGCGGAAGGCTTCTTTGCGCGGTCCCATGCCTGCGGGATGTTCAGCGACTAAACCCCAACCCTGGCGGAAGAAACTGGCACGACAACCGTTGGAATGGTCCATCTCCCGGCCTAAATTATTGAGCGGCACAAGCCCGTTTGTTTTGTTGTAGCAGAAGCTGGTAAAGGGAGCATTCCAGCCGGCGATCGCATCACTCTCAAGGCTTTGCCAGCGAGGGTCAGTTTTCCAGGACGCGTATCCCAGCAATACGGAGGCGATAATGATAGCAATCAAAATACTGCCCGTAAGCACCACGCGACTGCGTCGCATGCTGTGGAAGCTTAACAACACGAAGGTCGAGAACAGGCTACCCACCAGGCCGATAGTGCCCCAGCGAGTATCGACTAATGCAGTACAGACCAGGTTGCAGACTAACATCAGCGCCAGGACTGAGGTTTTCAGGCGTAAAAAACGCTGGTGCAGCAAGCCGCGCGCTAACAGTTCCGCCAGAATAAAACCGGTGATCATATTCACCTGGAAACTCATGCGCGTGCGGTTAAAGACAATCCGCGTTTCACCCCAGTGAATCACACCGTCACGCCAGTAGAGCCAAATCGTATCCAATAAATGGATGCACACGACGCCCCAGAAAAAGAGAACGACCAGCGTGAAGAATCGTGCGGCAGAAATCGAGGGTAACTGGCTTTGAAGAGTGGGTAAAAGGACCAGGCCTGTGCAGAAGAGTAAAACCGGTCGCAGCCATTGTCCGTCCCAGGTCGACACCATCTCTTTAATATCAGGCGTGACAAAAAAACCGTTAATCAGGATATAAAAAGTTAATACCCATATCGCAATGAGCACGAACTTAATTTTACTGAAGTTAAGGTTTTTTTTCGCTGATGAGGAGCTGAAGAAAAGACCCAGCGTGACGACAACGATGGGATAGATCAGGCCATTGCGATGAAATGGAAGCTGGTCATTAGGTATTGGCCAGACAAAACACAAAGCCAGTACAGACAGGGCTAAAAGGCCCGTCAGGATGTTACGAGTATTTGTCATATTTATGGTACTGGTTAAGAATTTCGGCTTTTAAACCGGTTAGTTAACAACGCTGTACGTTAATTCCACGGATATCCGGAGGGAATAAAAGCCAGAGAAAATTACCACAGAAGCCCTAACTACAGAAGGACAATGTTTGTAAGCAAGAATAATCCGCTAATTTTAAGGAGGGCCTGACTTTGTACATTATACCGATGACAGCGTATATAATGCCTTGATTAGGCAGCGTTCAGCCCATCAACAGGAAATTTATGCACATTGTTCACACTGAAGCAGACGGCGGCAAAGGCGGGCAACCATTACGAATTATTAATGAGTCGCTCGGGCTGATTCAACGCGGTCATCAGGTGACTATTCTCTGCCCGGAAAGCGCGCCGTTGCACGCGTTGGCACAGGATGCCGGGCTGACAGTCGTGACCATGCCATTAAGGCGTAAAAATCTCAAAAACCTGCAGTTGCTCCGTCACTGGCTCAAACAGCATCGTCAAACTATTGATGTCATCAATAGTCACAATTCAGCCGATACCTGGCTGGTGGCGCTCGCTAATCTCACGCTTTCGAACCCAGTACCGCTGGTGCGCACGCGCCATGCATCGGGTGTCCCGCGCAAAAACTGGACAACCCGTTGGCTGTTTCGCAACGCTTGTGCACACATTGTGACGACGGGTGAAGCGCTCCGCCATCAGGTGGCTGATATCGGCGTTCCGATGGCACAAAGCACGTCCGTACCGAGCGGCGTCGATACGCAACGCTTTCATCCCGCGGATAAACAGGATGCCAGAGCGCATTGTGGACTTACGCAAGATGATTTTTGGCTCGGCGTGGTCTCGCATTTGCGACCGAACAAAGGACATAGCGTGTTGCTGCGCGCGCTGGCAAAGATCGACAATCCGCGCATTAAGCTGGCGATTGTCGGGGAAGGCCCGCATAAAGCGACGCTGGAACAAGAAATTGTGGCGCTGGGATTACAGCAGCGCGTGGTGATGGCAGGACATCGCAGCGATCCTGAGCGCTGGTTCCCGGCGTTTGATATCGCCCTGAGTCCCTCGCACGACATGGAGGGCGTTCCGCAGGGCGTCTTGCAGTCTCTGGCATCGCGGATCGCCACCATTGCCACCGACGCGGGTGGCACGGCAGATGCGGTGATCAATGGCAAAACCGGGATTTTGATTGCTCAACGTGATGAATCTGCGCTGCAAGACGCAATCGTCAAATTATATGACGATGCGGATCTGCGCGAAAAACTGGCGCAGCAAGGATACGATTACCTGTGCGCCCATTTCACTCGCGAGTGCATGCTGGATGCAATGGAGAAAGTCTTTTCCGATGCGGCTCAGCGCAGCAAATCGCGATAAAGCGCCTGCAACTCTTTAGCCATACGATCCAGGGTGTAAGGTTCTGCGGTGGCGCGCGCTGCCGCAGAATAGTTAACGCCCTGTTCGCGGCCATTTAACCATTCGCCGATCGCCTGTTGATAACCTTGGCTATCCAGCGCGTCACGTACCCAGCCGTTCACGCCTTCCGCAATCCACTCTGCCGCGCCACAGCCGTGGCTGGTTAATAGTGGCAATCCGCAGGCCAGCGCTTCCACGCAAACATTCGGGAAGGGATCGTAGAGCGTCGGTAAAATCAGGGCATCGGCTGTGCCGTACACCTGACGCACATCAGCGACCGGCCCCAGGAAACGCACGCGTGAAGCCACGCCCAGCGTTGCCGCCAGCTTTTCGAATTTGCGCGCGTGTTTATCGCGACCCGCGATCAGCAGCCAGACATCCGGATGCGGCACAATCGCACGCAGCGCTGTCGCCACACCTTTCCGGCTAAAGCCTGAACCCACGTACGCCAGCACCGGTGCAGTACGCGCAATACCCAACGCATCACGCTGCGAAAACGCGCGAACATCCGGGGTAAAATGGGCGGTATCAACGCCGTTATAGATAACGGTCAGCTTGTCGTCCGGCAAGGCGAAACGGCGGGCAATGTCATCGCGCACCATCTTCGAATTACAGATCACTTTTCGCAGTTGCGGATGGGTAAACATCTGCACTTCTGCCTGCAAAATGTAGCGATGATAGCGGCTGAGGGACTGCGCCCAGCGCGCCAGCGGCGACAAAATACGGCTGTATTGCTCAAGCCAGGTGGCATGTACGCCATCGCCCGCACGGAAAATCGTGGCGCCCGGAATCCGCTCATGGCTCTGAACGATATCGAACCCGTCAAACTGCGCGGCAGCAGCCTCGGCAAAACCCGATTCGCGGCTCAGACGATTGCGAAAGGGCGGATTCACCGTCAGCGTCTGCCAGCCAGCAGCATCTTCCCACTGGCGCGCAATCAGCGTGACGTCGAGCTCGGTGTCTTGCGCCAGCACGTTAAGCGCGCGTGAGACAAAACGCTCTGCGCCGCCGTTGGGATTGTAAGTCTGTCGAACGATCGCCAGCTTCATGAAAGGGTTTCCAGCAGCATCGTATCGATCGCGCTCAAGACCTGCTGCGGGGTAATCGCCGTGATGCAGTCGGAAACACCACCGTCACCGCAGCCTGCTTTGCCGCAAGGCTGGCAGGTGAATCCGGCGGTAATCACACGATAATTCACGCCCCACGGTGCCCATTTTATTGCCCCGGTCGGGCCAAAGATGGCGACGGTTGGCGTGCCAACGGCGCTGGCGAGGTGCATCGGCATGGAGTCCACACCAAAGTAAACACGCGCGTGTTTCATCAGCGCGCCGAGCTCTTTCAGATTGAGTTGTCCGCTTAAATCAAATACCGGGTGAGTGAGCGCAGCGCGCAGCTCATCCATGTAAGCCGACTCTTCTTTTGACGGCGCAGCGGAGAGAATGATCGGCAGCCCCCGGGACGCGAGATTATTGATCGTCGCCGCCAGCTTGCCAATTTCCCAGGCCTTGAACATCCAGCGTGAAGTCGGATGCACCAAAATATACGATTTTGAGGTCAGCCCGAATCCTGCCAGTTTTTCGGCGATTGACGCTTCCGCCGCATCGCCGGGGACAAACAACGTATGTTTATCTTCATCACATTGCGGGTGAATACCGATGCGACGCAGCGCGTCCAGGTTCACTTCCACCATATGACGGCTGTTGTCCTGAATGGCGGGATACAGCGTCGTAAAGGATTTCACCCAGCGACGGCGCGCCAGCCCGCTGCGTTTGTCCGGTTTGAAACCCACGGATACGCGCGGTTTTAGACGACGCGCGAGACGCGCACCGTGCCAGTGTTCAGTCAGGTTAATCAGCACATCGTACTGACGGCCTTTGAGGGTATTCACCAGCGCACGATACAGACGGAACTGCTCAAACCAGCCTTTTTTGCGCCAGTTGCGGCCTATCGTATGTACCTGGTCAATATGCGGATGGCTGGTGAGCATGGCCTGGGTATCGTCATACACCAGCGCGTCTACTTCGACGTCCGGCCAGTTTTTTTTCAATACGGTAAAGACCGGAGAGGTCAGCAAAACGTCACCGTGGTGGCGCAGCTTGATGATCAGCACGCGCTTGGGTGGGCGCTCCGCTGAGAAAAATTCAGACATAGGCTCTCTCTGCTGCCAGCAAAGGCTCTAATTGCGCATAAACCGCAGCGGCGCTGAGCGTACTCAACTGCGAAGAATTTTCCGGGCGGCAGATATATTGATTTTTTCCATAGCCGCCAATCAGACCCGGATCCGTTGGGCCGTAGAGCGTAATATTAGGACGATCCAGCGCAGCCGTCAGGTGGCTGAGGCCGGTATCAACTGACACCACCGCCGTTGCGCCCGCCAACTCTTGCGCCACACCATCCAGCTTCATGCGAGGCAAAACATCAACATAGTCAAAGCCGTCCGCCAGGCGTATGGCGCGCGCCTCTTCATGCGGTGCGCCCCATGGAAGTTTGATGCGTACATCGGATTCGCTGAGCAAACCAATCAGCTCACGCCAGTGTGATTCCGGCCAGTGCTTATCGTCACGCGTGGTGGCGTGGAGGAAAACTAAGTAAGGCTGGTTGTCTTGCGACGCCCCACGCAGGAAATGCTGCGAAATAGCATACCCCCCCGGTGCTTCAGGTTTTTGGTAACCGAGGCTTTTGGCAAACAACTCGCGGGTGCGTTCAACGGCGTGCTGCTGTTTGCTGATGCGGTGGCGGCGGTTATAGAACAGGCTGGCCAGCGGCTCGCGCGCGCTTTGCCAGTCCATACCGTGCTTCACACCCTGTGCCAGACGCGTCACCAGCGCGGCGCTTTTTACCAGCCCCTGCGCGTCGATAATCGCATCGTACTGCTGAGCCTGTACCGCCTCGCGAAAGGCTTTCCGTTCGGCTTTCACCGGCGCGGAAAACCAGGCTTTACGCCAGCGGCGAATCGCCACCGGGATCACGCGGTCAACCGCTTCATGCCAGGTCGGGATCTGCGCGAAGCCTTCTTCCACGACCCAGTCAAAACGGATACCAGGGATGGCACGCAGCGCATCCGTCAGCGACGGCAGGGAATGTAAGACGTCGCCCATTGAAGACGTTTTAACGATCAGTACCCGCATTCGTTATCCTTCTTCGCTCAACAGCAGATCGTTGAGTTCATCGAGGACGCGCTGCGGGGTAATGTCGATCAGGCTCTGGTGATAGCCTTCGGCGGCATCACCTTTTCTCACTTTGTGATAGCCCGTGATCAGGCGGATGACGCGAGCTTTGTGCGACAGCGGCGGCGTGAAATCCGGGCTGCTTGGGCCATATAGCGCGACCAGCGGACGATTGAGCGCCGCCGCAACGTGCATCAGACCGGAATCATTCGTCACCACCGCTTTACAGGCGGCCAGTAAAATCACCGCCTGTTCGAGCTGCGTTTCACCGGCCAGATTACGACACCAGGCCTGCTGTTCATTGCTCAGCGTCGCGAGGATTTCGTTGCCCGCTTCGTGATCTTTCGCCGAGCCGAACAGCACAATCTGATAGCCTTCGTCGATCAGCTGTTTGGCTAATTCGGCGTAGTGATAGTGCGGCCAGCGTTTTGCCGGACCGAATTCTGCGCCAGGGCAGAAACCAATCATCGGGCGTTCTGAAGAGAGGTTAAAGGCATTGCAGGTTTGCGATTTTTCGCCTTCATGCACCTGCAACTGTGGCCACAGCAGCGGCTGCGGCAAATCTTTCGCCGTGCGCATCACGCCTTTATCGTACGCCAGAGCAACATAGCGCTCGACCATCAGCGGCCAGGCCTCTTTATCCAGCACGCGCGCATCATTCAGCAAACCGTAGCGCATTTCGCCACGCCAGCCGGTACGGTGCGGCACGCCCGCGAAGAAAGGCACAAGAGCAGATTTAAAGGAGTTAGGCAGCACGTAGGCGCGGTCATAACGTTTCGCACTCAGAATGTGGCCCAGCTTGCGGCGTTGACCGATCTCCAGCGCCCCGTGGCCGAGCGGCATCGGGATCGCTTCGTTCACTTCCGGCATGCGCGATAAAAGCGGACGGCACCACGCCGGTGCCATCACGTCAATGATCGCCTGGGGATAGCGCGCCTTGAGCGTGCGATAAAGACTTTGCGACATCATCATGTCGCCCACCCATGACGGGCCGATCACCAGTATTCTCATTCACTTCATCCTTCAAACTGTCTCTGCGTTGGCTGCTTTTGTTCACCCCCGTCACATCGTTAGCCAATGCGCCCGGGGATTCACTCAGTTGCGGTTCAGCCAGGCCATATATTCCGCTACGCCTTCGGCGACAGTCTTAAATGGCTTGTCGTAACCGGCAGCACGCAGGTTGGTCAGGTCAGCCTGTGTGAATGCCTGATAGCGGCCTTTCAGTTTTTCCGGGAACGGGATGTACTCGAGGCTGTCTTTTTTATGGAAGGCCAGCGCTGCGTCAGCCACGGCCTGGAAGGATTCTGCGCGGCCTGTGCCCAGGTTAAAGATGCCGGATACACCGTTTTCCCAGAACCACAGATTGACCGCTGCCACATCGCCCACGTACACGAAATCGCGCTTAAAGCCGTCGCTGCCTTCGAACAGTTTCGGGGTTTCGCCGTTGTTCAACTGGGTATTCAGATGGAAAGCAACGCTCGCCATGCTGCCTTTATGGCCTTCGCGCGGACCATAGACGTTGAAATAGCGGAAGCCAACGATTTGAGAGTTCGCTTCTGGCAGAATTTGACGCACATATTCATCGAACAGGAATTTGGAGTAGCCATACACGTTCAGCGGCTGCTCGTATTCGCGGGATTCGATAAAGTCAGACGTACGCCCGCCGTAGGTGGCAGCAGAAGAGGCATACAGAAACGGGATTTCGTGTTCCAGGCAGTAATGCAGCACTTCTTTAGAGTACTGATAGTTGTTATCCATCATGTACTTGCCGTCCCACTCGGTGGTGGAAGAGCACGCGCCTTCATGGAAGATAGCTTCGATTTCGCCGAACTCTTCACCCGCCATAAGCTGGATCAGAAAATCTTCTTTATCCATGTAGTCGGCAATATTCAGATCCACCAGGTTTGCGAACTTGGTGCCATCTTTCAGGTTGTCTACTACCAGAATGTCGGTGATGCCTTTGTCATTCAGGGCCTTGATAATATTGCTGCCGATAAAGCCAGCGCCGCCGGTAACGATGATCATAGCTGTAACCTTTGAAGTGTGGAGTCCGGGGACAATCCCGGACGCTAATATTCATATCATATCATTAGTATGGCGACCCTTCAGCCATTCACCGATATGCACTTCATCCTTCAAGCTGCCTCTGCGTTGGCTGCGCTCAGAAACCCCGGTCACATAGTTATCTATGCTCGCGGGGATTTCTTCGCTTGTCGCCTTGATGCAGCTTGAATGATTTTGTTTATATGCAATAAATGCTACACGTGATTTATGCTGCAAAAACGAGAACTCATGATGCGTCATCTCGTATCGACGTATAGGTTTGGGTAATATGTGCCGAAATTTGCCGAGTCTGGAGAATTGCAATGCGTGGTGATTTTTACAAACAGTTAAACAGCGACCTGGAAACCGCTCGCGCGGAAGGGTTGTTCAAAGAAGAACGTATCATCACTTCTGCACAGCAGGCGGATATCACCGTCGCTGATGGCAGCCATGTGATCAACTTTTGCGCGAACAACTACTTAGGTCTTGCGAATCACCCTGAGCTGATTGCTGCCGCCAAAAAGGGTATGGACACTCACGGTTTCGGGATGGCCTCTGTGCGCTTTATCTGCGGTACGCAGGACAGCCACAAAGTGCTCGAGAAGAAGCTGGCCGATTTCCTCGGCATGGAAGATGCGATTCTCTACTCTTCCTGTTTCGATGCCAACGGCGGCCTGTTCGAAACGCTGCTGGGCGCAGAAGACGCGATTATCTCTGATGCCCTGAACCACGCGTCCATTATCGACGGCGTGCGTCTGTGCAAAGCGAAGCGTTTCCGCTACGCCAACAACGACATGCAGGAGCTGGAAGCGCGTCTGAAAGAGGCCCGCGAAGCTGGGGCTCGCCATGTGCTGATCGCCACCGACGGCGTGTTCTCGATGGACGGTGTGATTGCCAACCTGAAAGGCGTGTGCGATTTGGCCGACAAATATGACGCGCTGGTGATGGTCGATGACTCTCACGCGGTTGGTTTTGTTGGCGAAAACGGCCGTGGTTCCCATGAATACTGCGACGTGATGGGCCGTGTAGACATCATCACCGGTACGCTCGGCAAAGCGCTTGGCGGCGCATCCGGCGGCTACACCGCTGCACGCAAAGAAGTGGTTGAGTGGCTGCGTCAGCGCTCGCGTCCGTATCTGTTCTCCAACTCCCTGGCGCCAGCCATTGTTTCTGCTTCCATCAAAGTGCTGGAAATGGTCGAGTCCGGCGCTGAACTGCGCGATCGCCTGTGGTCTAACGCCCGTCTGTTCCGCGAAAAAATGAGCGCGGCGGGCTTTACGCTGGCGGGTGCTGACCACGCGATTATCCCCGTGATGCTGGGCGATGCGGTTGTCGCGCAGAACTTCGCGCGTGAGCTGCAAAAAGAGGGGATTTACGTCACTGGGTTCTTCTTCCCGGTGGTGCCAAAAGGCCAGGCGCGTATCCGCACCCAGATGTCTGCGGCGCATTCACCTGAACAAATCGAGCGTGCGGTTGAAGCCTTTATCCGCATCGGCAAACAACTGGGCGTGATTGCCTAAGGACGTGTGATGAAAGCGTTATCCAAACTGAAAGCCGAAGAAGGGATTTGGATGACCGACGTGCCGGAGCCGGAAGTCGGTCATAACGATCTGTTGATCAAAATTCGCAAAACCGCGATTTGTGGCACTGACGTGCATATCTACAACTGGGACGACTGGTCACAAAAAACCATTCCGGTGCCGATGGTTGTCGGTCACGAATATGTCGGTGAAGTGGTTGGCATTGGCCAGGAAGTGAAAGGCTTCAACATTGGCGATCGCGTTTCCGGTGAAGGCCACATCACCTGCGGCCACTGCCGTAACTGCCGTGGCGGCCGTACGCATTTGTGCCGTAACACCGTTGGTGTGGGCGTGAACCGTCCGGGCTGTTTCGCGGAATATTTGGTGATCCCGGCGTTTAACGCCTTCAAGATCCCGGACAATATTTCTGACGATCTGGCATCCATCTTCGATCCGTTTGGTAACGCGGTCCACACGGCGCTGTCATTCGATCTGGTCGGCGAAGATGTGCTGGTGTCCGGTGCTGGCCCAATCGGCATTATGGCTGCCGCCGTGGCGAAACATGTTGGTGCGCGTAACGTGGTGATCACCGACGTAAACGAATACCGCCTGTCGCTGGCGCGCAAAATGGGTGTTACTCGTGCGGTGGACGTGTCCAAAGAGAACCTGAACGACGTGATGGCAGACCTTGGCATGACCGAGGGCTTCGACGTCGGCCTGGAAATGTCCGGCGCGCCACCCGCGTTCCGCTCAATGCTGGATACCATGAACCACGGCGGACGTATCGCTATGCTGGGTATTCCGCCATCAGATATGTCGATCGACTGGAACAAAGTTATCTTTAAAGGTGTGTTCATCAAGGGCATTTATGGCCGTGAGATGTTTGAAACCTGGTACAAGATGGCGGCGCTGATTCAGTCTGGTCTGGACCTGACGCCGATCATTACTCATCATTTCGGGATTGATGATTTCCAGAAAGGTTTCGACGCCATGCGCTCGGGCCAGTCAGGAAAAGTCATTCTGAGCTGGGATTAAAAATGAAAGCGCCTTCGGGCGCTTTTTCGACTCTTTCACATTTCCCGCATCCGTTATCGGATTATTGTGTCTTTTTCTTCGCTTTTTTACCCACACGCTTATAAAGTTTGTTTAACTTTCGTTTACTTTTACAGTGCCTATGCTCAAGCTTACCGTTTGTTTATTGACCTGTAATTCAGCGCGTTTGCTGCGCGAAGTTATGCCTCCGTTACTGACAGTTGCGGACGAATTTATCGTGGTGGATTCCGGCAGTACCGATTCGACTCTGGCTATCTGTCGAGAGTACGGCCTTTCTGTACACCATCATCCTTTCGCGATGCACGGCGCACAGATGAATTATGCGATTGATTTGGCAGCGCATGATTGGGTGCTGTGTATGGACAGCGATGAAATTCTGGATGCCGAAACGGTCGATTTCATCCTGGCACTGAAAGCGGGCGAAGAGCCTCCGGTCAACTGTGCCTGGCGCATTGCACGTTACTGGTATGTGCTTGGCGAAGAAGTGCGAACGATTTATCCCATCTCCTCACCGGATTATCCGGTGCGTCTGTTCAATCGCACTCGTGCGCGATTCAATCACCGCCCGGTCGATGACAAAGTTGAAGGCAATGTGCAGGCCACTAAAATGCCGGGACGCGTGCGGCATGACACGTTTTACACGCTTCATGAAGTCTTTAATAAACTGAATAGCTACACGTCGCGGCTGGTGAAATATCAGACAGTAAGGCCCTCTATCGGGCGCGGAGTGATTAGCGCAACGGGTGCCTTTTTCAAATGGTATCTGTTTAGCGGCGCATGGCGACAGGGGAAAGTGGGTATCGTGACGGGGTTGTATGCGGTCTCATACAGTTTTTTGAAATATTTTAAGGCCTGGTATCAGTATCAGGATAACGAAAAAGAAAAAGAAGAGCCCACGGCAGACAAGCCAGTGGACTCTCATCTCATCGAATGATGACTGACAGCAATGAATTACGCCTTTCTATCCCAACCTTGCCACTGATGCTGGACGTATTTCACCAGTGAACTTTGACTCACGCTTTCGCCAATTACCGAGAAGAACCGGGTAGCATACACGGGTTCCAGGGGCTGTTTCGGCTTGCAGAGGCTCATACCCTTGAACGGATTTCGCGGTTTTGTCGCTGGGCTGGTGCCAGGCGATGACGTATCGGGCCGTGAGGTATCCACTTGCGGCTCGTTGAGCAGATCGCTCGGCCGGACCAGCGTGATATCCGACGGAAGCGTTGGCAGCATTTGCTGCAAGACGCGCACGGTGGACGGATGGGGATGCCCAATCGCGATAGCCGACCCGTTGCGGCGTGCGAGCTGAACCGCACGATTGAACTGAGCACGAATATCCGCGTCGTTCTGCGTGTCGTCCAGGAAGACTTTGCGCTTAATCACCTTCACGCCGGTGCCCTGCGAGGCGCGCAGAGCCTGGCTATTGCCGATGGTCATGCTGTCGAGGAAATAGAGATTGTAGCGCTCCAGCGCCTGCATCACTTTTTGCATTCCGAACAGGCTGGACGTCATCGCGCTGCCCATGTGGTTATTCAGCCCGACGGCGAAGGGGACTTTGCCGTAAGCATCGCGAATAATGCGCTCGATCTCGTTGCTGCTCATGTCCGGGCGTAAAGTGTCTTTTTCCAGCGGTTGTTTACTGAGGGGGGCCATCGGCAGATGGATCAGCACTTCGTGCCCGCTGTTATGGGCTTTGGTCGCCATTTCGTGCGCATGTGGGGCGTTGGGTAACACGGCAACGGAGATAGCTGCGGGCATCGCCAGCACCTGATTCTCGTTGTGTGGGCGATAACCGAAATCATCAATGACGATGGCAAGTTTGCCTGCGTAAACCGGTGAAGCCAGCGCCAGTGCGCTCACGACGGATAAAACAAGACGACGAAATTGAAGCAAAACTTATCTTCCCAACCACGGCTGTGGATTGACCGCCTGACCCTGGCGACGAATTTCGAAATAGAGTGACGGGCGGCCCTGACCGCCACTACTGCCCACAAGGGCGATGGGTTGCCCGGCACGGACCTGTGTGCCTACGCTGACCAGTGCGCTCTGGTTGTAGCCGTAAAGACTCATGTCGCCTTTGCCGTGTTCAACCACCACGACAAGGCCGTAACCCTGTAACCAGTCGGCGAGGATCACACGGCCATCGGCGATGGCTTTGACTTCGCTACCTTCGGAGGCACCAATAACGATACCCTTCCAACGTAGCTCACCCTGCAACTGTTCGCCATAGCGATGCAGAATCGAACCGCGTACGGGCCAGAACGCTTGTCCGCGTGGGGCACCGAGTCCACCGGTACGCGAGATGAGCGAGCGCTCGCTTTCGGTCGGTTTATAGGTCGAACCTTTACGCGACGCTTCTTGCTGGCGGTCTTTTACGGCCTGCGCTTCACGGGCTTCTTTTTCGGCCCGCGCTTTGGTTGCCGCTTCGGCACGCGCAATGCTGTTACGCAGTTTGGATTCGTTGGCACGCATTTCACCCAACTGCGTCTGACCTTCCTGAATCGACGACTCCAGGCCGGAAAGCGTTTTCTTACGCTCGTTCCGCGCCTGTTCCAGCTTCGCCTGTTGCGCCTGCTGATCGTAAAGCAAGGTCTGCTGCTGGCTTTGCTTCTCTTCAAGCTCTGCCTTCTGGGTGGTGACCTCTTCGCGCGTCTGCTTAAGCTGCGCGATAGTCTCCTGGCGAGCCTGGTTCAGATAACCAAAATAGGCCTGCAAACGCTGGCCGCGCTGGCTCTCTTCACCGCTGAGAATCAACTGAATACCGGTATGCTCACCCTGACGGAATGCCGCATCAAGCTGAGCCGCAAGATTACGTTCCTGGGCGTCGCGCTGGCGTTCAAGTTTGGCAATCGACGCATTCATTTCATCGATTTGTTTATTGAGCAGTGAAAGGGTGTTTTGCGTTTCGCGTAATTTCCGCGCGGCGGCGGAAATAGCTTCTTCCTGCTGCTTTAACTGCGCAAGCAGTGAAGCGCGTTGCTGTTGCTGCTGGCGAACCGCGCGCTCTTTCGCGGCGATATCGGCCTGAATTGATTTGAGCTGATCGCGATCGTCAGCGTGGGCGGATGTGGCGCACAACAATACGCCAGCGCTAAGCGCGCTGGCGTAAAGCAAAGGTCTGACTGAAAACCGTAGCGGCTTCACGACCCATGTGATTGAAAAAATCGCCTTTCCCCTCATGGGGAAGGATTATTCCACGATGAACAGCGGCTTGCCAGTCATCTCTTTCGGGATTTCCATCCCCATCAGCGTCAACATGGTTGGTGCGATATCAGAAAGCTTACCGCCTTCCACCGCTTTCAGAGATTTCTCACCCACATAAATCAGCGGAACAGGCAGGTTTGTGTGCGCCGTATGCGCCTGACCGGTCGACGGATCGCGCATCTGCTCAGCATTACCGTGATCGGCGGTGATCAGTAACTGACCGCCGACGGATTCCACGGCTTTGGCAACTTGCTCAACGCAGTGGTCCAGGGTTTCAACTGCTTTCACTGCTGCTTCCATCACGCCGGTATGGCCAACCATATCGCCGTTCGGATAGTTGCAGATAATGGTGTCGTATTTGCCGCTCTTGATTGCCGCGACCAGTTTTTCAGTCAGCTCAGCAGAACTCATTTCTGGCTGCAGATCGTACGTCGCCACTTTCGGGGAGTTAATCAGAATGCGGTCTTCGCCTTTGAACGGCTCTTCTACGCCGCCGTTAAAGAAGAAGGTCACGTGCGCGTATTTCTCGGTTTCGGAAATGCGCAGCTGCGTTTTGTCGTGCTTCGCCATCCACTCGCCAAGGGTGTTCGCCAGTGAAGCTGGTGGATATGCGCACGGCACTTTGATGTCAGCGGCGTATTCGGTCAGCATGATGAAGTCGAGATTCACCACTTTCTTACGGGCGAAACCGTCAAAATCAGCATTCACGAATGCACGGGTGATTTCACGCGCACGGTCGGCACGGAAGTTCATGAAGATCAGCGCATCGCCATCTTCCATAGCGGCGTCAGCCTGGCCTTCAGCACGAATCACGGTTGCTTTCACGAACTCGTCGTTCTCGTCACGCGCGTAAGCGGCTTCCAGACCGGCAACGGCGGTATCAAACTGGAACTCACCTTTTGCCATGGTCATCAGGTCATACGCTTGCTCAACGCGGTCCCAGCGGTTATCGCGGTCCATCGCGTAGTAACGGCCAATGATCGAGGCAACGCGGCCTTTGCCCAGCTCGGCAAATTTGTCTTCAAAAGTTTGCAATGACGATTTGGCGCTGCGCGGTGGGGTGTCGCGACCGTCCAGGAAAGCATGCAGGTAGATTTTTTCTGCGCCGCGCTCGGCTGCCATTTCTACCATCGCCAGGATGTGATCTTCGTGGCTGTGAACGCCGCCCGCAGAGAGCAGACCCATAATGTGAACCGCTTTGCCTGCGCTCACGGCTTTATCGACAGCACCGGCCAGCGTAGGGTTGGAGAAGAACGTGCGTTCTTTAATTTCAACATCGAGACGGGTCAGGTCCTGATAAACAATGCGGCCCGCACCCAGGTTGACGTGTCCGACTTCGGAGTTGCCCATCTGGCGATCTGGCAGACCCACTTCCAGGCCGGACGCATCGATCAGGGTATGCGGACGTTGTGCCCACAGCGCATCCATTACCGGGGTTTTTGCGTTGAAAATGGCATTATCCTGGCTGTCTTCGCGATAGCCATAACCATCCAGAATCACCAGTACCATAGGTTTTTTAGAAACCGACATTGCGACATCCTCATGCTCAAGAGACAAAAAATTTGCGTAATTTTACTACAGCTGAATCGATAAAGTAGCCTCGGAAGATCAAAGAATACGTAGGGACAGGGGCCATAAAGGCGATTTTGCATTATTTTTTTCGTGGCATGCCGCAGAAAATGGATTAGCTTATTCCCGCTGGCTGTATTTGCCACACCGCACAGGTATACTCCTGTCCTGGTTTTTTTAATCACTACGTCGGGAGTTGTTACCCCCCATGCAAGAAATTATGCAATTTGTTAGCCGCCATCCGGTACTGAGTATCGCGTGGATTGGTTTACTGGCAGCTGTGCTGTTCACCACTTTCAAAGGCCTTACCTCTAAAGTTAAGGTTATCACTCGTGGCGAAGCAACGCGTCTTATCAATAAAGAAGACGCCGTCGTTGTGGACTTGCGTCAACGTGATGATTTCCGTAAAGGTCATATTGCAGGTTCTATCAACCTGCTGCCTGCTGAAATCAAAGCAAACAATGTTGGTGAACTGGACAAGCATAAAGCTCAGCCGATTATCGTTGTCGACGGTACCGGTATGCAGGCGCAGGATCCAGCCAGCGCGCTGATCAAAGCGGGTTTTGAAAAGGTATACGTGCTGAAAGACGGCGTCTCCGGCTGGAGCGGCGAAAATCTGCCTTTAGTTCGCGGTAAATAAGAGGAACGACGTTATGGCCAATATCGAAATGTACACCAAAGCGACCTGCCCGTTCTGCCATCGCGCGAAAGCGCTGCTGAGCAGCAAAGGCGTCACCTTTCAGGAACTGCCTATCGATGGCGACGCGGCAAAACGTGAAGAGATGATCAAACGTAGTGGCCGTACGACGGTTCCGCAGATTTTTATTGATGCGCAGCACATTGGCGGCTGTGATGACTTGTATGCGCTTGATGCACGTGGTGGGCTTGATCCCCTGCTGTAATAGCGTTTTAGGACAATTAAAAAGGGTATTTCCATGTCAGAACAAAACAACAACGAAATGAGTTTCCAGATTCAGCGCATCTACACCAAGGATGTCTCTTTCGAAGCGCCAAATGCGCCGCATGTTTTCCAGAAAGATTGGCAGCCAGAGGTTAAACTTGATCTTGATACTGCGTCTACCCAACTGGCAGACGACGTGTATGAAGTTGTACTGCGCGTGACCGTCACCGCCTCGCTGGGCGAAGAAACTGCATTCCTGTGCGAAGTACAGCAGGGTGGTATCTTCTCCGTGGGCGGCATTGAAGGTAATCAGCTGGCGCATTGCCTGGGTGCATACTGCCCGAACATTCTGTTCCCGTATGCTCGCGAATGCATCACCAGCCTGGTATCCCGCGGTACATTCCCGCAACTGAACCTTGCGCCAGTTAACTTTGATGCGCTGTTCATGAACTATCTGCAGCAGCAAGCTGGCGAAGGTACTGAAGAACATCAGGATGCCTGATGAGTACAGTTAATGCGTCAATGACTGTGATCGGTGCCGGCTCGTACGGCACCGCTCTTGCTATTACCCTGGCAAGAAATGGTCACGAAGTGGTGCTTTGGGGCCACGATCCCAAACATATCGCGACGTTACAACACGATCGCTGCAATGTTGCGTTTCTTCCTGATGTCCCTTTCCCTGACTCGCTGCACCTCGAAAGCGATCTCGCTACGGCGCTTGCTGCCAGCCGCAATATCTTAGTCGTCGTGCCAAGCCATGTGTTTGGTCAGGTGCTGCACCAGATCAAGCCGCTGATGCGTGCTGATGCGCGCATTGTGTGGGCAACGAAAGGGCTGGAAGCGGAAACGGGACGACTGTTGCAGGATGTGGCCCGTGAAGTGCTGGGTGACGATATTCCGCTGGCGGTGATCTCCGGACCGACGTTTGCCAAAGAGCTGGCCGCTGGCCTGCCGACGGCAATCTCTCTGGCGTCAACCGATCAAACCTTCTCCGACGATCTCCAGCATTTGCTGCACTGCGGCAAAAGCTTCCGCGTCTACAGCAACCCGGATTTTATCGGTGTGCAGCTGGGCGGAGCCGTGAAGAACGTTATCGCGATCGGCGCGGGTATGTCTGACGGTATCGGTTTTGGCGCGAATGCGCGTACAGCATTGATCACCCGCGGACTGACCGAGATGTCGCGTCTTGGCGAAGCCTTGGGCGCCGATCCTGCCACCTTTATGGGTATGGCCGGTTTAGGCGATCTGGTGCTGACCTGTACCGACAACCAGTCTCGTAACCGCCGCTTTGGCATGATGCTCGGACAGGGCATGGATGTGATGGGCGCGCAGGAAAAGATTGGTCAGGTGGTCGAAGGCTATCGCAATACCAAAGAAGTTCGGGAATTGGCGCACCGTTTTGGTGTCGAAATGCCAATAACCGAGGAAATTTATCAGGTATTGTATTGCGGAAAAAATGCGCGCGAGGCAGCATTGACCTTATTAGGTCGCTCACGCAAGGAAGAGCGCAGCAGTAGCTAATGCAGGGAAACGTTGTCGCCCAACGACACGGCCAGCAGAGACTGGCCGGTCGTCTAATTACGCCTGGAGTATGCAATGCCGTGTGAAGAACTGGATATCGTCTGGAACAATATTAAAGCCGAAGCGCGGGCTTTAGCCGACTGTGAGCCTATGCTGGCCAGTTTTTACCACGCGACGTTACTCAAGCATGAAGATCTCGGCAGTGCCCTGAGCTATATGCTCGCCAACAAACTCGCTTCTTCAATCATGCCCGCCATCGCCATTCGCGAAGTCGTTGAAGAGGCGTATGCCGCCGACCCCGAAATGATCGCCTCTGCCGCCTGTGATATTCAGGCCGTGCGAACGCGCGACCCGGCGGTGGATAAATACTCCACGCCGCTGCTGTACCTCAAAGGTTTTCACGCTCTACAGGCCTACCGCATCGGCCACTGGCTGTGGAACGAAGGCCGCCGTGCGCTGGCTATTTTCCTGCAAAATCAGGTTTCCGTGACTTTCCAGGTCGATATCCACCCGGCAGCGAAAATTGGTCGTGGCATCATGCTTGACCATGCCACCGGAATTGTCGTCGGTGAGACGGCGGTTATCGAAGATGACGTGTCAATTTTGCAATCCGTGACCCTTGGCGGTACGGGTAAAACCAGTGGCGATCGCCATCCAAAAATTCGCGAAGGCGTGATGATTGGCGCAGGCGCGAAAATTCTCGGCAATATTGAAGTCGGACGTGGCGCGAAGATTGGTGCGGGATCGGTTGTGCTTCAACCCGTTCCGCCGCACACCACCGCCGCGGGTGTGCCAGCGCGAATCGTGGGCAAACCCGAGAGCGATAAACCGGCGATGGATATGGATCAGCATTTCAACGGCATCCACCATACCTTCGAGTATGGTGACGGTATCTAGCTTCTGAGCACGGCGCCGGCATATCCCAACTGGCGCCAGGCTTCATACACCACGACCGACACCGCGTTAGACAAATTCATGCTGCGGCTGTCCGGCATCATTGGAATCCGGATTTTTTGCTCAGCGGGCAGAACATCCAGAATAGTAGCTGGCAGGCCACGCGTCTCCGGACCAAACATCAGATAATCGCCTTCCTGATAACTCACTGCGCTGTGCGCCGGTGTGCCTTTGGTCGTCAGAGCAAACATGCGCTGCGGATTTTCCGCTGCCATAAAGGCTGCGTAATCGTGATGACGAACGACGGCCGTAAATTCATGATAATCCAGTCCCGCACGACGCAGGCGTTTGTCGTCCCACGTAAAGCCCATCGGCTCAATGATATGCAGACGAAAACCGGTATTGGCACACAGGCGAATAATATTGCCGGTATTAGGCGGAATTTCTGGTTCGAATAGTACGATGTTAAGCATGCTGTCCCCTGGAGCTTATCCCATTAGGCTATTTTATTTGCCATTTTGGACGTGGGCAGTGCTCACAATCCTCACGTACTCAGTGTACGCTCCGGTTGTTCCGCGCTGTCCGCGCCCAAACTGTCTGCAACAATCAACGCCAACTGGATTAGGCTCTGAAAATGCGGGGGGCAGGATAGCAGAATCTGCATCTTTTCTCCCTCTCCCTGTGGGCTGAGGTCAACAGACCACCACAACGCTTAAGCGGCAGTTCCCTGCGCCAGCGGTGCCAACGCCGCAGGAATTCGGCTCAACTCTTGTACCAGCGAGTCTTTGCTGATTTCACCGATCGTTTTCGCACCGGTCAGCGTCATCGCCACTTTCATCTCTTTTTCGATTAGGTTCAGCAGGTTCGCCACGCCCTCCTGGCCGTGCGTCGCCAGCGCGTACAGATATGCACGGCCCAGCAGCACGCTGTCTGCACCCAGTGCAATCATGCGCACCACGTCCAGCCCGTTACGAATGCCGCTGTCGGCCAGGATCGCGATATCACCTTTTACCGCATCGGCAATCGCAGGCAGGGCGCGTGCAGAAGAAAGCACACCGTCCAACTGTCGTCCACCATGGTTCGACACCACAATCCCATCTGCGCCAAAGCGCACCGCATCACGAGCATCTTCCGGATCGAGGATCCCTTTGATCACCATCGGGCCATCCCAGAACTCGCGGATCCACTCCAGGTCTTTCCATGAAATCGACGGATCGAAGTTATTCGCCAGCCAGCCGATGTAATCCTCAAGCCCGGTTGGCTTGCCGAGATAGGCCGAGATATTCCCCAGATCGTGCGGACGGCCGTTAACGCCGACATCCCATGCCCATTGCGGATGCGTCACCGCCTGCCAGTAACGACGCATCGCCGCATTCGCACCGCTCATTCCGGAGTGCGCATCGCGATAACGTGCGCCCGGCGTGGGCATATCGACGGTAAACACCAGTGTGGAACAGCCCGCCGCTTTGGCGCGCTCCAGCGCGTTACGCATAAAGCCGCGATCGCGCAGCACGTACAGCTGGAACCACATTGGGCGCTTGATGGTGGGCGCGACTTCTTCAATCGGGCAAACGGACACAGTCGAAAGGGTAAAGGGGATCCCTTTGGCATCTGCCGCAGCCGCAGCCTGCACCTCGCCGCGACGCGCGTACATCCCGCACAGCCCAACGGGCGCAAGGGCTACAGGCATCGACAGCTTCTCGTTGAAGAGTTTTGTCTCAAGGCTTAGGTCTGACATGTTTTTCAGCACGCGTTGGCGCAGAGCCACCTCTGACAAATCTTCCACGTTGCGGCGCAGGGTGTACTCGGAGTACGCGCCGCCGTCGATATAGTGGAATAAAAACGGCGGCAGAATGCGCTGCGCTGCGGCGCGATAGTCACTGGCTGCGGAAATAATCATGCGTTGTTCTCCCTGGAATTATCATGATCGCCGGGCAGGCGGGTAATGCGCGCCTGTCGGGCCTGATCTTCATCGAATCGTTTAATGGTGGTATGCACGAAACCCAAATGCGCCATCATCGCTTTGCGCGCGGCGTCGGCGTCACCGGCCAGAATGGCGTTCAGTACCGCTTCATGCTGTTCAGTCAACTGTGCGAAAACCGGCGGCACCAGATACATCCGCTGGCGGCTCTGCTTAACGGACGATTGCAGCAGATCGAAGAATCCGCGCATGGTTTGCAGCAGCACCACGTTGTGTGAGGCTTCGGCAATCGCCAGATGAAAGCGGACGTCAGCCTGCGAGGCGATATCAGGGTCGTTGCTTTGCGTGGCTTCAAAACAGGCTTTGAGCTTCTCTTTGTCGCTGTTCGTAGCGCGCATCGCGGCGTGCCAGGCGGTGCTGGTCTCAATCGCGTGGCGCGCTTCCAGAATGTCGAAACTGTAATCGGGGTCGTTCTCCATCAGCGTCTTCAGCGGCTGGACGATGTTTTGCTCGGACCAGTCGTCGTGCTGCCAGCGCACAAACGTCCCGCCGCCGCGACGGCTCAGCAGCACCCCTTCACTGGTCAGCGTCGCCAGCGCTTCGCGCAGTGAATTACGCGACACGCCAAGCTGGGCGGCTAGCTGGCGTTCGGCGGGCAATTTCATGCCCGCTTCCAGCTGTTGTTCTTCAATCAGCGCCCGCACGCGAGAGGCGATCTCGTCGGACAGGCGTTTGGGCATCACTATCATGGAATCATCCAGGTTAAGACGTAAGCCTGCAACGTGGTGATAACGCCGACCATGCAGGTGAAAATCAGGCTGTGTTTAACGGTAAAGCGGAACAGGTCCGACTCTTTCCCGACCAGGCCCACCGCGGCACAGGCAATGGCGATAGACTGCGGAGAAATCATTTTGCCCGTTACGCCGCCCGTAGTATTGGCAGCGACTAAGAGCACGTCCGACACGCCAATCTGCTGAGCGGCGGTCGCCTGCAACGCGGCAAACAGAGCGTTTGAGGACGTATCCGAACCGGTCAGGAACACCCCCAGCCAGCCGAGGAACGGCGAGAAAAAGGTAAACGCATGCCCGGTGTGGGCGAGCGCTAATGCCAGCGTCGATGACAGGCCGGAATAGTTCGAGATAAACGCGAATGCTAGCACCATCCCGATGGAGTAAATCGGCAGCGCCAGTTCCTTCAATGTGCTGGCAAAAGTCTGTATCGCCGCCGCAGGCTTCATGCGTAGCCATACGATGGAAAGGATAGCGGCAAACAGAATCGCCGTGCCGGTGGCGGAGAACCAGTCGAATTTATACACCGCAGCATACGGCGTGGCGGCGTGAACCACGGGCGGCATACGCGCCACCATTTTGTCGAGGAACGGCACAGAGATGTTGATCACCATGTCATACAGCGCGCCGCCTGGGGCGAACAGCGCTTTAAACGGCGGCACGCTCCACAGGGTGACGGTGGCCGTCAGGAACAGGAACGGCGACCAGGCGCGGACAATCTGACCAACGGTGTAATTCGTGCGCGCCAGCGTTTGATCGACTTGCGACGCGCCCATATCGCCAAAGCGGAAGGTGCGCACCGGCTGCCAGCGTCGCAGGAACAGGGTCAGACACACCAGTGACACCAGAGAAGAGATAATGTCCGGCAGTTCCGGGCCAATGAAGTTCGAGCTGAGGTACTGCGCGATGGCGAACGAGCCGCCTGCGACCATCACCGCAGGCCAGGTTTCCTTCACGCCGCGCCAGCCGTCCATAATCGCCATGATCCAGAACAGCACGATAATGGTGAGGAACGGCAACTGGCGGCCTACCATCTGGCCGATTTCAAAGCTGTCCAGGCCGGTGACCTGTCCGGCAACCAGAATCGGGATGCCCATCGCGCCAAATGCCACCGGTGCCGTGTTAACGATCAGACACAGACCCGCAGCGTACAGCGGATTAAAGCCCAGCCCCACCAGCAGTGCAGCGGTAATCGCCACCGGCGCGCCAAATCCCGCGGCCCCTTCGAGGAAGGCCCCAAAGCAGAAGCCGACGATCAGCATTTGCAGGCGTTGGTCCGGTGTGATGGACAAAATCGAAGAGCGGATAATGTCAAACTGCCCGGTTTTCACCGAGATTTTATAGACAAATACTGCGGCAATGATGATCCACGCAATCGGCCACAGACCGTAGAAGAAGCCATAAATAACGGACGCCAGTGCGCGATCGACCGGCATTTTGTAGAACAATAGCGCTACCGCGAGCGCGATAGCGACGGTATACGTCGCGGCCAGATAGCCTTTCAGCTTGAGCTTAATCAGCGCGAAGAAAAAGAACAGGATCGGTAGCGATGCGATCAGGCTAGACAACCAAATATTCCCGGCCGGATCGTAGTTTTGTTGCCAGAGGCTCATTGCAGGTCTCCCGAGGACCACACGTTCAGCGTCGCGGTGAGTCTATGCTCATCTCGGCGTCACATTGCGTGTAAAAGTGGTCCTGCCAATAGTGTGATGTAGGGTGAATGACAATGAATGGTTAATCAAATGTTATGCTCAGGCAATGGGTTTGTGAGCGAAATTTACGGGAATGTGAAGCGTTGTACGATTAGGGCGGGGATTGGTTGGGCCAATTAGCAGCAGGGGGTTGGTGCCCTCACCCCGACCCTCTCCCACGGGAGAGGGAGAAAGACAGGACTGGCGCCGTTCTCACCCACTGGTTGAGAGGGAGAAAGACAGAGCGAGCGCAGTTCTGACTCACGGGTGGAGAGGAAGAAAGACAAGGCTTGTGCAGTTCCCTCTCCTGCGGAGAGGGAACAAATTAGAACGCAGTCTTACAGAAGCCCGTCATCTCTTGTAGGCCCATTTCACGGCCCAGCTCAGTCATCGGGTGTACGACCACCAGGCCGCGCGCGCTTTTCTTCAGCTTGCCCAGGTCGGCTTGTTCTTTTTTGGTGATCGCACGGCGATGTGGCATACCCATCAACTTCTGCGCTTCTTTGCTCAGCTTATGGCCTTTAACCGCGCGCAGACGCTCGATTTCACCTTCGAGTTTCTCTTTCTCTTTTTCAAGCTCTGCATATTTTTCGGCAGATTCAACAAGAGACATATCAGCCTGCTGGTGGCGGATCAGGTCCAGACGGTCACTCAGGCGTTTAATTTCGTTCTTTTCGACTTCTTTCATCACATATAGCTCTAAAAACGGGGGAATTACAGGAAGGATACACCAATGTGCGCGGTCTTACTTCTGAAACGCTTTCTTTAAGCTGATTCGGGAAATCAGCTCAGTCAGGGAAAGGACCATCGTTGACCGCATAACCTGTTGATAACGAAGCTTTTGCATCGCATATAGTTCAGGATCGCTGTTATCGAAATGAGGAGCAGGCGGCAGCGCCGTGACGCAATGTAACTCGCCAAAAGGCCCAAGAATTTCGTCATCGGTAAAAGCGTATTCATTGCCGTCGTGATTTAATTCTTCGCGCAGCGCCATCAGCAATTCAGCATCTTCATATTCGTGCCTGCTGAGCACGCCAAGGCCATAAATCAGCTTCAGGCGGACTGACAAATCGCCCAGCGGTCCGTCTCCGTCCAGTAACGGTTCTACAGCATATTTTACCGCGTAGTCGTCTTTGCGAAACACCTGAAGAACCAGAATATTGACCGCCTCGGTAAGTAACTCAACGGCAGCAATCAGGAAACTTCGTACGGTTTTGCCAGCATTCAGACGCTCAAGCACACGATTTTCAAAGGCCTGGGTTTGTTCCATTATTGCCTGCATATCTGACAATCTATCCATCGGGCGCAGGGTGACCTGCGCCAGAACCTGCATCATTATTTCGTCGCGTTGTATGCGTTAACCGCCTCCAGCACTACGTCACTCTTCGCTTCAAGGCCAGAAAGCTGCGCCAGCGCGTCTTGCGGGCCTTTGGTATTAATCAGTTCTGCCAGCTCAATCGCCTGCGGATCTTGCTCGCTGCGATAATGCATGGCAGCGGCGATACCTTTCACCAAATTGGCGTGTGGCAAACCGTATTCCAGCGTGCCTAGCAGCGGCTTGATCAGACGGTCGCCCGCGCTGAGTTTACGCAGCGGCTGACGGCCAACGCGCTCAACGTCATCTTTCAGATACGGGTTTTCAAAACGACCGAGGATTTTCTGAATGTATGCCGCATGTTTATCAGCATCAAAACCGTAGCGTTTGATCAGGACCGCGCCGCTCTCGTCCATTGCACCTTTTACCACAGCGCGGATTTTCTCATCGAGAATCGCGTCACGAATGGTTTGATGACCAGCCAATTTTCCGAGGTACGCGGTTATAGCATGCCCGGTGTTCAGCGTGAAGAGTTTGCGTTCGACAAAGGCCATCAGGTTATCCGTCAATTCCATTCCCGGAATCGTCGGTAGCGCGCCTTTGAACTGGGTTTTATCAACGATCCACTCGCTGAAGGTTTCAACCGTCACTTCCAGCGGATCGTTTGTTGCAGATTCGGATGGTGGAACGATGCGGTCAACGGCGGAATCTACAAAACCGATGTGTTCCTCAACCCAGGCTTTGTCTTCATCCGCCACGGCGGCCAGAACGTGGCCTTTCAGTTGCGTGGTACCGCGCACCATGTTTTCACAGGCGATGATGTTCAGCGGCGTGTTATTGCCCTGTGCTTTACGTTTTGCGAGGCCTTTTGCGACGGCAGGGGCGATGCGCTCGAGCACCACGGGGCCCACGGCGGTGGTCACCAGATCTACACGTGCGATCAGGTCTACAACGTCATCGCCAATACTGCTAACAGCGTTGACGCCTGAGACGGTTTCGACCTGTTCGTTTTCGCCGACAACGTGAACATCGTAGCTATGACGGGCATTCAGAGCGTCGAGCACCACCTGATTCACATCGGCGAATGTCAGCGTAATGCCCGCGTCTGCCAGCAGTTTGCCGATAAAGCCACGACCGATATTACCTGCGCCAAAATGTAATGCTTTCATCGTATTAACCTTCATCAATGTTTTTACCCGAGAGGGCTGGGGTGAGGCTTTTCCCTCACCCTAACCCTCTCCCCAAAGGGAGAGGGAACCAGACAGAATTATTTGTTCAGCAGAGCCAGCACTTCTTCAACGCTGGTGGTCTGTGACAGGCGCTCGATAACGGTTTCATCATCCAGCGCGTTTGTCAGGCTGGTAATCACCTGGATGTGCTCGTTGTTGCGAGCAGCGATACCAATCACCAGACGGGCGATATCGTCTTCTTCTTCACCAAAACGCACGCCATCAGGATACTGACAGAACACCACGCCGGTTTTCAATACGCGGTCTTTCGCTTCAACCGTACCGTGTGGAACCGCGATGGATTCGCCCAGATACGTTGGGGTCAGCTTTTCACGTTCCAGCATGGCATCAACGTATTCTGGCTCAACGTAGCCGCCTTTCACCAGTTGCTCACCGGCAAAGCGAATCGCTTCTTCTTTGTGGCTCGCCGTGCGGCCCAGGAAGATGTTTTCCGCACCCAGTTTGAACAGATGACTATCGTTTGGATCAAAGCTATCTTTCAGGCTATCGCGAACTTTCACTTCGTTCTCGGTGTGGCGCTGCGCCGCAACCAGACGTTCGGTCAGGCTGGAATACAGGCCGCTATCGAGGAAGTTGGTCAACGAAATGTGCTGTGCCTGCGGAACCTGACGCATCGCACGTTCAGTCAGATCGCGGTGCGTGATGACCAGGTCAACGTCCCCTGGCAGGCTGTTGATGGCGCTGTTGGTCACGGAGATGTGGGTCAGACCCGCGTCCTGGACTTTCTTGCGCAGCACACCGGCACCCATGGCGCTGGAACCCATACCCGCATCGCATGCCACGATGATTTTACGCACATGACTCAGGTCGTTAGAGACGTCGCCAGCAGACAGCGGCGTTGCAACACCTTTAGATTCGGATTTCATATCGTGCATGCGACGGGTCGCGGCTTCGATATCGTCTTCTTCTTTCACTTTGCTGGTTTTCAGCAAGATGGCAGAAACCACAAATGAGACCGCCATGGCCGCACAGATTGCAGCGATGTTAGCGAAGTAAGCACCTTTTGGCGTCATCGCCAGTACTGCCAGGATAGAACCAGGAGACGCTGGAGAAACCAGACCGCCACCCAACACGCTCAGCGTGAACACACCCGTCATACCGCCGAGGATAACGGCCAGGATCAGACGTGGGTTCATCAGCACGTATGGGAAGTAAATTTCGTGGATACCACCCAGGAAGTGGATGATTGCCGCGCCGCCTGCAGACTGTTTCGCACTGCCGCGACCAAAGAACATATACGCCAGCAGAACACCCATCCCCGGACCTGGGTTTGCTTCAATCAGGAAGAAGATGGACTTGCCGAGTTCATGAGACTGCTGAATACCCAGCGGCGAGAAAATACCGTGGTTAATCGCGTTATTGAGGAACAGGATTTTCGCCGGTTCAACAAAGATAGACGCCAGCGGCAGCATGTCGTGAACGACCATGAAGTTAACGCCAGCAGCCAGCACTTTAGACAGCACTTCAACCGCAGGGCCAATGCCGAGAAACGCCAGAATCGCCAGGATCATACCGATGATGCCAGCGGAGAAGTTGTTCACCAGCATTTCGAAGCCGGATTTGATTTTGCCATCAACCCAAACGTCGAATTTCTTAATCGCCCAGCCGCCCAGCGGACCGGCAATCATTGCACCAAGGAACATCGGCATATCCGCGCCGACGATCACGCCCATGGTCGTAATGGCACCGACCACGCCGCCACGGTCTCCGCCAACCAAACGACCACCGGTAAAACCGATGAGCAGTGGCAGCAGATAGGTAATCATAGGACCAACAAGCTTCGCCAGGGTTTCGCTCGGCAACCATCCTGTTGGAATGAACAAGGCGGTGATGATACCCCACGCGATAAACGCGCCGATATTTGGCATCACCATGTTGCTGAGGAAACGACCAAAGCTTTGTACTTTGATCTTGAAATCGGATGACATAAAACACCCCTTCTTATGTTTACGCTTAGGCTTTCAGCCCGAGGTTTATCGTTAATGTGCGGCGGCAGAGGTTGCTGAGCCCTGTTCTGATGCTGTGAAATCTGGCACCGAATCGTTCAACTGTCCAGACAGTGAAAAATTGTGTGATCTGCATCACGCAAATATAGGGGTGGCGGATATCATTGAAGTGATCGTCATCACAAAACGTGAGTATGAAAAAAATACAATGGAGAAAAAAGTCGCGGATAAGGTATGTTAATGTGAAGTTGATCACGTTTTAAGGTTTGGTGTTTGTCTCGTTATTGTGACTGATTTCACAAAATATTTTTATGCGGATTTCTCTTGATGCGATCAGCGGCAAACTCTGTATCGCCCTCCAGAGCCAGGGTCATGTGACACGAAAAGCTAAACGAAATTCACCTCATAGGTTATGGCGAAAAGTGAAAACCTGGATTACGCTCATTATGTAAAGTTAAGTCTATTATTATTCATGATATATTTTGTCACGCTTATAAACTTGCATGGAGATATAACGAAAAACCATACTCCCCGGCTCCGAAATAATAAGTGCATTAGATTGTACTTAAAATGAATTAATTTGGTTGCGTACCATTTTATTAATTTAATGAGTTGACGTTGTTTTGAGTGAGGCAAATATGTTTTTAAACTATTTTGCGCTGGGTGTGTTGATTTTCGTTTTTCTGGTTATTTTTTACGGAATCATTGCCATCCACGACATCCCTTATTTAATGGCAAAAAAGCGTAATCATCCCCACGCTGATGCGATCCATACGGCGGGCTGGGTGAGTCTGTTTACGCTCCATGTTATCTGGCCATTCCTGTGGATTTGGGCCACGTTGTACCAGCCAGAGCGCGGGTGGGGAATGCAAAATCACGCAGTGCCCGGCCCGCAGCAACCTGATGTTGATGCGCTTTCTAAACGCGTTGCCGACCTGGAACAGCGGCTTGCCGCCGCGTCTACGCCCGCAAATAAAAATACGGCGGAGGGCTAAATATGGATCTGCTCATTATTTTGACTTACGTGGCGTTTGCCTGGGCAATATTTAAAATTTTTCGCATACCCGTTAATCAATGGACACTTTCTACCGCCGCATTGGGCGGGGTATTTATTGTCGCTGGTTTGATTTTATTAATGAACTACAACCATCCGTATACATTCACGGCACAGAAAGCAGTAATTTCTATTCCGATTACCCCGCAGGTCACCGGGGTGGTGAGTGAGGTCACGGATAAAAATAATCAGCTCATTAAAAAAGGCGAAGTGTTATTTAAATTGGACCCGGTGCGCTATCAGGCCAGAGTCGACAGACTGAAAGCGGATTTAGTGACGGCGACACACAGTATTGATGTCCTGAAAGCGCAGCTTTCTGAAGCCGAAGCGAATACCACTCGCGTGTCTGCCGAACGCGACAGACTTTACAAAGATTTCCAGCGCTACCTGAAGGGCAGCCAGGCGAAGGTTAATCCCTTCTCAGAAAGCGATATTGATAACGCGCGGCAAAACTATCTGGCGCAGGATGCGATGGTCAAAGCGTCCATCGCGGATCAAGCGCAAATCAAAAGTCAGTTAGACAGCATGGTCAACGGTGAACAATCGCAAATTGTCTCACTGCGCGCCCAGCTTACAGAAGCCAACTACAATCTCGAACAAACGGTGGTGCGCGCACCCAGCGATGGCTATGTCACTCAGGTGCTGATCCGTCCGGGGACCTATGCTGCTGCGCTGCCGCTGCGTCCGGTGATGGTATTTATTCCGGAGCAAAAACGACTGATTGTGGCGCAGTTCCGCCAGAACTCGTTACTGCGTCTGAAACCGGGTGACGAAGCCGAAGTAGTCTTCAACGCGCTGCCGGGTCAGGTTTTCAGCGGTAAGCTCACCAGCATTTTGCCGGTGGTGCCGGGCGGCTCTTATCAGGCTCAGGGCGCGCTGCAATCGTTAACGGTGATTCCGGGTACGGACGGGGTGATTGGCACGATTGAGCTCGCGCCGAATGCGGATGTCGAAGCGCTGCCGGACGGTATTTATGCGCAAGTGGCCGTCTATTCCGACCACTTCTCTCACGTCTCGGTGATGCGAAAAGTGCTGCTGCGTATGACCAGCTGGATGCATTACCTCTACCTCGATCATTAAGGTTCTGCTTTTTTTCGTTGCCTGATCCATACTTACCCTTTTGGGAGCATCAAGGATCAGGCAATGAAACTCATCGGCAGCTACACCAGTCCATTCGTGCGTAAAATATCGGTTCTCCTGTTGGAAAAAGGCATCACATTCGAGTTTGTGAATGAGCAGCCGTACAACGCAGAAAATGGCGTGGCGCAGTACAACCCGCTGGGAAAAGTCCCGGCGCTGCTCACCGATGACGGCGAATGCTGGTTTGATTCCCCGATTATTGCGGAATATATCGAACTGCTCGGCATTGCGCCTGCGATGGTGCCGCGAGAACCGAAAGCAGCGCTTGCCGTGAGGCAAATCGAAGCACTGGCGGATGGCATTATGGATGCGGCACTGGCGTCCGTGCGCGAGCAAGCCCGCCCTGCGGCGCAGCAATCCGAAACGGAGCTATTACGCCAGCGGGAGAAAATCAATCGCAGCCTGGACAGATGTGAACAGCTTCTGGAAGACGGCAGTATTCAAACCGATACGCTGAATCTGGCCACGATTGCTCTTGCCTGCGCCGTAGGTTATCTCAATTTCCGCCATGTTTCTCCGGGCTGGTGCGTAGAGCGCCCGCTGCTGGTCAAACTCGCGGAAACGCTCTTCCAGCGCGAAAGTTTCGCCCGTACGGAACCGCCGAAGGCTTGATGCGGGTTATAACACTTCTCCTCTTTACTCTGTACAATCCCATTAGAAATTGACTCCCTCTCCCGTCGGGAGGGGGATAAAGCCCCCACTTCCAGGCATGACAATGACGACTCATCATTCGCTCTACAGCCAGATACCGGCGTCCGATCGCCTGCTGCGTGATCCCCGCTTCACTCCCATTCTTGAACAATTCGGACACACTCGCGCCGTCGCGTTATTACGTGTGTTACAGGATGAAGCGCGCCTGCATATTCAGGCTGAAAACGCACTGCCACAGTGGTGTGCGGACTGGCCACTGGAAGTCGAAAAGCGCTTGAAAACACAAGCGCAGAGTGCGTTGCGACCGGTCATTAACCTTACCGGAACGGTGCTTCACACCAATTTAGGCCGTGCACAGCAGGCTGAAGAGGCGATTGAGGCCGTCACGCAGGCAATGCGCTCGCCGGTGACGCTGGAATACGATCTGGATGGCGCTGGCAGGGGGCATCGCGACCAGGCGCTGGCGAGTCTGCTGTGCCAGATTACGGGCGCGGAAGATGCCTGCATCGTGAATAACAACGCGGCGGCAGTGCTTTTGGTGCTGGCGGCGACCGCAAGCGGAAAAGAGGTTGTGGTGTCGCGTGGTGAGTTAGTGGAGATCGGCGGGGCGTTTCGCATTCCGGATGTGATGCGCCAGGCCGGTTGCACGCTGCATGAAGTGGGGACGACGAACCGGACGCATGCGAAGGACTATCGCGCTGCGGTAAATGAAAACACCGCGCTGTTGATGAAAGTCCACACCAGTAATTATCAGATTGAAGGTTTTACCAAAACGGTTGAAGAGGCGGAACTGGCAGAGATCGGCCGCGAGCTGAACGTGCCGGTGATTGCTGATTTGGGCAGCGGTTCGCTGGTGGATCTGAGCGGGTACGGCTTGCCGAAAGAGCCAATGCCGCAGGAGATGATCGCCGCGGGCGTCAGTCTGGTTAGTTTTTCGGGCGATAAGCTGTTGGGCGGTCCGCAGGCGGGCATTATCGTTGGCAAACGCGAGCTGATTGAAAAGCTACAGCAACATCCGCTGAAACGCGCGCTGCGTGCCGATAAAATGACGCTGGCGGCGCTTGAAGCCACGCTGCGACTGTATCTCCATCCGGAAAAACTGGCGGAACGGCTGCCCACGTTGCGGTTGTTGGCGCGCGATGCGGCGTCGATTCGTGCTCAAGCCGAGTTATTGCGCACAAAAATCGCCGCGCATTTCGTGGCGTTTGACGTGCATGTCGAATCCTGTCAGTCGCAAATTGGCAGCGGATCGCTGCCAGTGGATCGCTTGCCGAGTGCCGCGCTGACGTTTACGCCCCGCGACGGGCGCGGTAGCCAGCTCGAAGCGCTGTCATCTCGCTGGCGTGCATTGTCTACGCCTGTCATTGGTCGCATCTATGACGGGCGGCTGTGGCTGGATCTGCGCTGCCTTGAAGATGAAGAACAGTTTCTGGAGATGTTGCTGAAATGATTATTGCCACTGCCGGTCATGTCGACCACGGGAAAACCACGCTACTGCAGGCCATCACGGGTGTGAATGCCGATCGCTTGCCCGAAGAGAAAAAACGCGGCATGACCATCGATTTGGGATATGCCTACTGGCCGCAACCCGATGGCCGGATACTGGGCTTTATCGATGTGCCAGGACATGAAAAGTTTCTCTCGAATATGCTGGCAGGCGTTGGCGGAATAGACCACGCGCTGCTGGTGGTGGCCTGTGATGACGGCGTGATGGCGCAAACGCGCGAGCATCTGGCCATTTTGCAATTGACCGGTAATCCGCAGCTCACGGTTGCGCTGACCAAGGCGGATCGCGTCGATGACCGTCGTATTGATGAAGTCCGCGAACAGATTCTGGCGACGCTACAGGAATACGGTTTTTCCGATGCGCCCGTTTTTGTCACGGTCGCTACCGAAGGGCGGGGAATCGACGAACTTCGTACTCATTTACAGCATCTTTCTTCGCTTGAGCAAACCCGCCATCATCGGTTCCGTTTAGCCATTGACCGTGCATTTACCGTGAAAGGCGCTGGATTGGTCGTTACGGGTACGGCGCTGAGCGGTGAAGTGAAAGTGGGGGACAGCCTGTGGCTGACGGGCGTCAACAAACCGATGCGTGTTCGTGGTCTCCATGCGCAGAATCAACCGTCTGAACAGGCGCATGCCGGGCAGCGTATCGCGCTGAACATTGCGGGTGATGCTGAAAAAGAACAGCTCAATCGCGGCGACTGGCTGCTGTCCGACGCGCCACCGGAGCCGTCCGAGCGCGTGATTGTTTCTCTGCAAGCCCATACGCCGCTGACGCAGTGGCAGCCTCTGCATATCCACCATGCCGCCAGCCACGTCACGGGCCGCGTTTCGCTGCTGGAAAACGATCTGGCAGAGCTGGTATTTGATACGCCGCTTTGGCTTGCCGATAACGACCGACTGGTGCTACGTGATATCTCCGCGCGCGCAACGCTGGCGGGTGCCCGGGTAGTGACGTTAAACCCACCCCGTCGCGGCAAACGCAAAGCTGAATATCTTCAATGGCTGGCGGCGCTCGCGCGGGCAGAGGACGACAAAGCCGCCCTGGCGGTGCATCTCGATCGGGGTGCGGTAAATCTTGCTGATTTTGCCTGGGCGCGCCAACTGAGTGACGAGGGGCTGCGCCGATTGTCGCAGCAGCCCGATTTTATCCAGGCGGGCGTTAACTTACTGAACGCACCGGTCGCCGCGCGCTGGCAGCGCAAAGTGCTGACGACGCTTGCGACGTATCACGAACAGCATCAGGACGAACCGGGTCCAGGGCGTGAACGGCTGCGCCGTATGGCTCTGCCGATGGAAGATGACGCGCTGGTTCTGCTGTTGATTGAAAAAATGCGTGAAAGCGGCATCATCCATAGCCACCACGGTTGGCTACACCTGCCGGATCACAAAGCAGGCTTTACGCCTGAACAAGACGCGATATGGCAAAAAGTGGCGCCGTTATTTGGTGATGAACCCTGGTGGGTGCGCGATCTGGCCCAGCAGACGGGGACAGACGAGCAGCTCATGCGCCAGGTATTGCGCCATTCAGCACAGCAGGGGCTGATTACGGCGATCGTAAAAGATCGCTACTACCGTAACGATCGTATCGTGACGTTCGCCAATTTGATTCGCGAGTTGGATCAGGAAAAGGGATCGACCTGCGCGGCTGACTTCCGCGATCGGCTTAACGTCGGGCGTAAGCTGGCGATTCAAATTCTGGAATATTTTAATCGGATTGGTTTTACGCGTCGTCGTAGTAATGATCATCTATTACGTGATTCGTTATTATTTCCTGAGATAACATCGGCCAATAATACAAATTAACAAAAAGATAGGTTTATATACTAAATAATATATTTCGCAGGCTTAAAAATAAAAAGCCTGCGAATATCCACGCAATATTACCCTTTTGATCATGTTTTTTATATTCTGCTTTTTGTATTCTGCCTTGAACATTAACCCCTTCGAGGTATTACTATGACTGCATCCGTATTTTATATTCCGTCCGTGAATATTATTGGTTCTGATTCATTATCTAGCGCAATGGATACTATGCGTGACTACGGCTGGCGTCGGGCGCTGATTGTCACTGACGCGGTTTTAAACAAGATAGGAATGGTCGCCGATATTCAAAAATCGCTTCAGGAACGCGATATTGTGAGCGTTGTATTTGATGGCACGCACCCAAATCCCACCACCGCTAATGTTGCTGCCGGGCTGAAAATATTAAAAGAGAATAACTGTGATTGTATTATTTCACTCGGCGGCGGTTCCCCACATGATTGCGCGAAAGGCATTGCGCTGGTGGCAACCAATGGCGGCGATATTCGCGATTACGAAGGTGTGGATCGCTCGGCAAAACCGCAGTTACCCATCATTGCAATTAATACGACGGCAGGCACCGCAGCCGAAATGACCCGTTTCTGCATTATTACTGATGAAGTACGTCATATTAAAATGGCCATTGTCGATAAACATGTCACGCCTGTTTTGTCCGTGAATGACTCTTCGCTCATGGTTGGGATGCCGAAATCCCTGACGGCTGCAACCGGTATGGATGCATTGACTCACGCAATTGAAGCCTATGTGTCCATTGCCGCCACGCCGATCACCGACGCCTGCGCATTGAAAGCGATGACGATGATCGCCGAGAACCTGACGCATGCAGTAGAAGATGGCAGCAACGCTGTCGCCCGTGAAGCAATGGCCTACGCGCAATTCCTGGCGGGTATGGCGTTTAACAACGCATCTCTCGGGTATGTGCATGCGATGGCGCATCAGCTGGGAGGTTTTTACGATCTGCCGCACGGCGTGTGCAATGCGATATTGTTGCCACACGTGCAGACGTTTAACTGCAAAGCGGCGGCCCCGCGCCTGCGTGATTGCGCCCAGGCGATGGGTGTCGATGTCAGTCAAATGACAGCAGAGCAGGGCGCACAGGCGTGTATCGCAGAGATTCGCTCCCTGGCGCGTCAGGTGAATATCCCGGCAGGTCTGCGTGACCTCAACGTGAAGGAAGCGGACTTCCCGATTCTGGCGACCAACGCGCTGAAAGACGCCTGCGGATTCACTAATCCAATCCAGGCCACGTATGACGAGATTATGGCGATTTATCGTGCGGCGATGTAATCCGTGATTCCTGTCGTAAAGCTGTAAGCGGCTGGCGAAAAAATCGCCAGCTGTGACTACCCTTGTTAGACACCAACAGCAAGGAGACGGTCATGACGAATAATCCTCCCTCAACGCGTTTGCAGCCTGGCGAGTATGGTTATCCCCTCAAGTTAAAACCCCGGTACGACAACTTTATTGGCGGCGGTTGGGTTGCTCCTGTCGATGGCGAGTATTACTCGAACCTGACGCCTGTCACTGGACAACCGCTGTGTGAAATTGCCAGCTCAGGCAAAAAAGACATCGATCTGGCGCTGGATGCGGCGCATAAAGCGAAAGAGAAATGGGCACATATCTCGGTTCAGGACAGAGCCGCCATTCTGTTGAAAATCGCCGATCGGATGGAGCAAAATCTGGAGCTGCTGGCGGCGGCTGAAACCTGGGATAACGGCAAACCGATCCGCGAAACCACGGGCGCTGACGTACCGCTGGCTATCGACCATTTCCGTTATTTCGCCTCCTGTATTCGCGCTCAGGAAGGGGGAATCAGCGAGGTGGACAGTGAAACCGTTGCCTACCATTTCCACGAGCCGCTGGGTGTCGTGGGGCAAATTATTCCGTGGAACTTCCCGCTGCTGATGGCGAGCTGGAAAATGGCTCCCGCGCTGGCGGCGGGCAACTGCGTGATCCTCAAGCCGGCACGCTTAACGCCTCTGTCCGTGTTGCTGCTGATGGAAATCATCGGCGACCTGGTTCCGCCGGGGGTGATTAACGTTGTGAACGGGGCAGGCGGCGAAATCGGCGAATATCTGGCGACGTCGAAGCGTATCGCGAAAGTCGCGTTTACCGGCTCCACAGAAGTGGGCCAGCAGATCATGCAGTATGCGACCCAAAATATCATTCCGGTCACGCTGGAGTTGGGCGGCAAGTCGCCGAACATTTTCTTTGCCGATGTGATGGATGAAGAGGACGCTTTCTTCGACAAAGCGCTGGAAGGGTTTGCGCTGTTTGCCTTCAACCAGGGCGAGGTTTGCACCTGTCCAAGCCGCGCGCTGGTGCAGGAATCCATTTATGAACGCTTTATGGAACGGGCTATTCGTCGGGTGGAATCTATCCGCAGCGGTAATCCGCTGGACAGCGTCACGCAGATGGGCGCGCAAGTTTCTCAGGGGCAGCTGGAGACTATCCTCAATTATATTGATATCGGTAAGAAAGAGGGGGCAGATGTTCTGACCGGTGGGCGTCGAAAAATGCTCGAAGGCGATCTGAAAGAGGGCTTTTACCTTGAGCCGACCATTCTTTATGGCAAAAATCATATGCGCGTTTTCCAGGAGGAAATATTTGGTCCGGTGCTGGCGGTGACTACGTTTAAAACCATGGAGGAGGCGCTGGAGTTGGCCAACGATACGCAATATGGTCTTGGCGCGGGCGTCTGGAGCCGCAACGGTAATCTGGCGTATAAAATGGGGCGCGGAATTCAGGCCGGACGCGTCTGGACAAACTGCTATCACGCCTATCCGGCTCATGCCGCGTTTGGCGGATATAAGCAGTCGGGGATTGGGCGTGAAACGCATAAGATGATGCTGAACCATTACCAGCAAACCAAATGCTTGCTGGTTAGCTATTCGGATAAGCCGTTGGGTTTGTTCTAATTATCAGGCGAGGGCCGTCCATGGACGGCCTGAGAAATATGCGTGCGTAAGCTATTCAGAACGCTATCCAGCACATACTGAACACGCCACGGTTGATACTCTCGCTTGCGGAAAATGGCGGTGAGATCGAGCCACCACTCCTCCCGGTGCGGGAAGCAGGGAACCAGCGTGCCTTTACTGATCTCCTGCTGCAGGCTCTCTTTCGGCGCGAAGACAATACCTAAATTATTCCGCGCTAATTCAAGCGCTGTTTGTGTATTATCACAAATATAATTCCCGGTGACTTTGTAGTCGCGCACTTCATTGCTGTTATAAACACAAAACCGCCAAATATTAGCGTCGTCAACCAGCATTGAATCAATCAAAATACAGGAGTGATTAATTAAATCATCTGGGCCCTGAATGGGATGTTGCTTTAAATAGGTTTCAGTGGCGAAAGCAGTTACGGAATATTTTGCCAGTACGCTGGCAACTAAATTTTCGTCTTTTGGCTGCGCGTATGTAATTAATATATCGCAATCATCCGGAAAGGATACTCCTTCGGCAAATTCGTTGCGATCAAGATTATAGGTTTTTAACGCGAGACGAATATCGCCTATCTCTTCAATTTCATGTACTACATGACGTGCGAGATACGTGATGATGCCAGTAGGGGCATAAATCGTCACGCGGCCACTTTTCTCATGCTTATAATCAGCAATAAAATTAATCAGTTGGCTGTTTTTATCCAGTGAAGCGTTGATGTAAGGCACCAGCGCTTCGCCGAACTGAGTCAACGCCAGTTGTCGCGTTGTACGTTCAAAGACTTTCAGCCCAACACGCATTTCAAAATCTGAAAGATATTTACTGACATTGGCCTGCGCCATGCCTAACAGGGCGGCGGCATCTCCGATACTGTGCGTTGCAGCGATGACGGAAATGATCTTTAACTCACGTGGTTTAATCTGTAAATTATTCATCGTGACCGCCATTTATATGATTTTGTATATAATATTATACTATTTACGCCATTGCATAGACAAATTTGTAACCATTATTATTCGCCTGCTTCTTTGGCATTTAATGGATTACAGGGAATGAATATTAAAAAGAATTTACTTATCGTCGCGGCATTATTTTCTGCATCATCAGCAATGGCCGGTGAATTTTCATTGGGCGCCGGTGCGGTTTATAATGAATCGGCTTATAAAGGTTATAACGAAAATGTCCTGGCAATTCCTTTAATCAGTTATGAAGGCGACAATTTCTATGTGCGTCAATTTACGGCGGGTTGGGCATTCTGGAAAGACAGCAAAAATGAATTAAGCCTGACGGCGTCATGGATGCCACTGCACTTTGATCCGGACGACAATGACGACCACGCGATGGCGCAACTGGACGAACGTAAAGCCTCTGCCATGCTGGGTGGTGCATATTACCGCCATGAAAAATGGGGTAGCCTGAAGTTTGCCGTCGCGGCGGACGCGATGGATGAAAGTGGTGGTGTGGTCGGTGAGATTTCTTATTTCAAACCGATTCGCATGGATAAACTGACACTCATTCCATCTATTGGCGTTCTGTACTATGACGAAAGTTTTAACGACTACTACTACGGTGTTTCAGGTAAAGAGTCACGCCGCAGCGGCCTGGATCAATACACTGCCGGAGACAGCTGGAACCCTTATGTGGCTCTGGTCGCCAAATATCACCTGACGGATAACCTCATCCTGAATGCCAGCGCTGCGTATACCGTATTGCCCGACGACGTGAAGAACAGCCCAATGATCGACAGGCAAGACAGCCTTGCGCTGATGACCGGCTTGAGCTGGCGTTTCTAAGCACTCAATATTTGTCCTCAAGGATGAGGGCAACCCACATTCTACCCGGTGGTGCTGAGCCTACCCTGCCTGCGAAATACAGACTGGGTATGTTTAGTGCCACCGGGTTTTATTCTTTCCGGTCATTCTCGCACTATCTTTTTCTTGAGCCGATGCGTTCATTCGGCGGGCATCGCTTTGGCATACGCCCTGAAACAATCGCAGATCCTACAAATCTGACGTCTTCCCCCTCCAGGATCAAAGCAGCCTGGCGTGCTTTTCGGGCACTCTGGTTTTTTACCTGTTGCGCGGAGTGAGGGATGAACCGGTTTATCGTGGCGAATTCGGAAAAATGCATCGGCTGCCGGACTTGCGAGGTGGCCTGCGTCGTGGCACATCAGCAAGAACAGGATTGCGCGCAGCTTTCTGCCGAGGCCTTTCTCCCGCGAATCCAGGTGGTAAAAGGGGATACCTTTTCCACGGCTGTTTCCTGCCATCACTGCGAAGACGCGCCATGCGGCAATGTGTGCCCGACGGGCGCCATTCGGCGCGAACAGGGCAGAATAGCGGTGGATCAGCAACGCTGCATCGGATGCAAAAGCTGTGTAATAGCGTGCCCGTTTGGTGCGATGCGAGTGGTGGCGAATCACCAACGTGCACAGGCGATCAAATGTGATTTATGTCATCACCGGGCACAAGGGCCTGCCTGCGTCGAGGCCTGCCCAACACATGCCCTCTCTTGTATCGACGTCGCCAAACTGCGCGCCGCGAGATTACAGTAAGCTATTGAAATTCCACGTCACCGTTAGACTGTAGCGCCAGTCGCGGTTGCTACTGTCTGACGGAACGTTGCCCACCGGACGCGCCGCTTCTACTGTGACGCTGTAGTGGCGATTATCACCCACCATCACCCCGGCAGCCACAGACGCTAACTGTTGATGGGGAAAACCGGTCTGATTAAACCAGGTTTGCGCCGTATCGGTTAAAATATACGGCTGAACGGTGGTAAGCCAGGTGCTCTCTTTGCGCATGTGCAGATACCGGAATTCGAGCTGTCCGCCGTAGCCATAGTCTCCGCTGGCTTCGCCATCCTGGTAACCCCGACCAAAACGCTGCGCACCAAAACTCACGCGTTCCGGTTCAGGTAAGTTGTTGTCTGACCACGCGCCTTCCCATGAAGTCGACAGCCGCCATTTTTCGTCGATAAGCCAGGCGGCATCCAGATACCCTTTCGACAGCGTAAAGTTGAGATCGGTGTTTTGCCCTGACACCACATCGGCTCCCAGATCGTTAAAACCCTGACGGACAACCAGCCTGCTGCTCACGCTGGCGGTGGTGAACTGATGCGCCCCGTTAACGCCAAATTCCAGTGCCGGATAGCGTGTGTGCTGGTTCTGGGATTCCAGAGGGAACGTGCGATTAGCAATGCGCGCCTGCAAATCATAATCATCCTGCCTGTCGGTGTAGTCGAAACCGCCCGTCAGATTAAATTGTGATTTTTGCGTTAACAGCATCGGGTAGCCAAAATTCACTCCGCCATTGTACTGGGTTGATTTTTGTCTGGAATCGACAGTCACGCTATTGGGTAGAGATAACAGCGGAGTAAAATCGCGTGGTTTTTCGCGGTAATAGCTGCCTTTTAACTGCAGGGTCAGCCCTTCATCATTCAAAAATTGTTGCCAGTTCAAACCGAGATACGTTTTGCGCGTGTCGCTGTCCAGGGGGATTAGCGTCGCAACACCAAGCTGATCGCCGTATGACGTCAGATTGCTGAGCGTGCCGTTTACCATCATCAAGTCTTGCCCTTTACGCGTATCAACGGTCGATGAGATATCCCAGATATGCGGTTGATTGCCGGTGATTTGCATGGCGGCCGCGCCGTAAATATTGGTCGGCAAGCGGGCATTGGCCGTAACGGGCACGCCTGGCGTACGGGTCATCAACAAGCTATAGCGATCAAACGTGTCTTGCGTGAGTGGCTTTTCCTGCATGATTTTTGCCGCCAGCCGCTGCAGGCGAGCCGCGATATTGGGGTTGTTACTCTTGATATCGCTGTGGGCCACATACCCCTCGACCAGCACGATTTTGATGTTGCCCTGCTGGAAATTATTATCCGGCAGCCATGCATAAGAGAGCGAATACCCGTCGGCTTTATAGCGTGCCGTGATGTCATTAACGAGGCCAATCAGCGTTTTGAGTGGCACGGTTTTTTTCGCGTAGGGGCGAAAAGGTTCCAGCAACTCTTTTAAGGGATAAACCGTCCCGCCAATAAATTGGATATGATCAACCTGAATGGGCGTTTCGGGTGTGAGCCTGGACTCGGGTTTTTGTATGCTGGTTTTAGGCATCACCGCAGGTGTTGCAGGCGGTGCAGCCACCGTCGGTGAAGTTTGCGCGGGGTTATTAGGATCGACAATCGATGGCAGGGTATCGGCCCGCGCCATGCTCAATACCATCAATCCAGACAGCGAATAGCGTAAAGTGTGTTTCATCGCGCAATCCCTGTTCTTTAAGCCCTAAGAGGCATTTTGCTGCGAAATGCGCCCCCATGCGGGGGCGCAGAAGAGTGACGCACTTACTGACGTTTCGGATTCAACAGGTTGCTGGTGAGTGAGTTAAGGCCACCCAAAGGATTGGCGGTGGCGCCGTTTTGACTGGTGGTTGTTCCTGCATTCGCTGTTACCCCAGCGGTGAGCGTATTAAGCGTGGTGTTCACCGTCGCGCCCAGACCTGAGTTATTCGCCGTGACATTGGCATCCGCAGAAAGGGAACCCGTACCGCTGCTGGTGGACGAGGTTGGTTTCACCAGTCCACCGACATCCGTGACGGTCTGCCCTGTGTTTTGCACAATTTGGCCGACACCACTCAACCCGCTATTGCTGGTGCTGATGTTGGTCCCCACGCCGCTGACGCTATTCCCCACCTGCGTCAGCAGGCCATTTACAGGCGTGCCGAGCCCGGTCGTGGTGCCTACGCCTTGCGTGACGCCCTGAACACCCCCGAGCGTTTTGTTGACCACCGTGGTGGTGCCTGTCGTCAACTGTGTCACGGCGGGGCTACTTACAGCGCTGGTTAAACCGGTTCCTGTGTTGCTCACCAGTTGCCCGGTATTGTTCACAATGCTTCCTGTCAGGCCGGTTACACCGCTAATTGGCGTGCCCGCAGTTGTACCAGAAAGGTCCGTTCCGACGGTTGAAACCGTGTTACCCAGCGATGTCACCGTTGTCGTGACGCCTTTCACCGTCGTTCCGACCCCGTTGGCATTATCCGGATTGCCGATGCCCGTTGTGACACCCGTTCCTACCGTGGACACTGCGCTCCCGACGCCGCTAATGGTGGTCGATACGGTAGAGGTTACGGGGTTGTCTGTGGGAAGCTGGCTGCCTAGCCCGTCAAGCGTTGAGCCGACGCTGGTGACGGTCTTCCCGGTATCGCTCAGCACGTTGTTAATGGCGGCTGTAGAAGTGCCGCCACCGTCGCCACCTGTGCCTCCACCATTATTTCCACCTCCGGTACCCCCGCCTCCGCTGCCTGTTCCGCCACTGCCGGAACCATTGCTTCCTGAGCCGCCATTATTGGCGGTTGAGCCATCCCCGCTTCCGGACCCCGATCCGCTATCTGTCCCGGTAGCAGGATTGTTTTTCGCAGAGGAATGCGATCCACCGCCGCTTCCACTGCAGGCAGAAAGAGAAAACGCGAGCAGTACCGCGACAGCAATGACGCTGACGCGGCTAACGTTATTAGGTAGCATATGAATACTCCACTTAATAAAACGCCGAGCGGCGTATCAGTGAGTATATGTGGTATTTTCCGGGTTGCTTACGGTCAGTGACAATCTAAATGGACAGGAAGAGTAAATATATTTTTGGCAAAATAATGGAAATATGCTTCTGGTAAAAATAGTAATATTATCAGGAAACTAATTTGATTAATTACTGCTAAACATTTTCCTGAATTAATACAGTGCAAATAAAATCTCTCATTTTATAGATTAATCCTGGATAAAGGAGGTTATTGGCGAAAAGGAATATATTATATTTCCAACAAGGCCATCAAAAAAATAAGGCTCATCAGTTGAAGAGCCTTATTTATGTGCTACGACTTTTCGCTCCAGGCGATTTCAATTTCTTCGGCAAGAATTTTAACACCGGCCTCGATCTTGTCTGGGTCCGGAACGTAATTCATGCGCATGCACTGGTGAGTGTGCGGCCATGGCTTATCCAGCCCAGGGAAAAAGTAATCGCCGGGCACCATTAATACGCCACGTTTTTTCAGACGCTGGTACAGCAGTTCGGTTGAAATCGGCAGATCTTTAAACCACAGCCAAAGGAAAATGGCTCCTTCAGGCTTATGAATAAGACAACGGTCTTCCGGAAGATAGCGGCGAATGGTCGCAATCGTTTCATGAACGCGCTGATAATAGAACGGTTTAATCACATCATTTGACAGGCGCAGCAGATCGTTACGCTTAATCATTTCACTCATCATTGCCGGGCCAATACCGCCAGGCGCGAGGCTAATAATCCCGTTCATGTTGGTAATAGCGGAGATGATTTTTTCATTTGCAATAATAATGCCGCAGCGGCTACCCGGCAGGCCAAGTTTAGACAGGCTCATGCAAAGGACGATATTCGGGTTCCACAGCGGGCGCGCTTCGCTAAAGATAATGCCCGGGAATGGCACGCCATAAGCATTATCGATCACCAGCGGAATACCGTGCTGATTCGCCAGCGCGTCCAGTTTCATCAGCTCTTCGTCTGTGATGACGTTGCCCGTTGGGTTGGTCGGTCGCGACACACAAATCATGCCGGTCTCTTCACCAATGTGCAGATGTTCAAAATCGACGTGATATTTGAACTGACCTTCCGGTAACAGCTCGATATTCGGACGTGCTGAGACAAAAAGATCTTCTTCCAGCCCGGAATCGGCATAGCCAATGTATTCAGGGGTCAGGGGGAAAAGCACTTTCCGGGTCGTACCGTCTGCGCGCCGTCCTGCGAAAAGATTAAACAAGTAGAAAAATGCGCTCTGGCTGCCATTTGTCAGTGCAATATTCTGTGGTTCGATATCCCAACCCAGCTCATCGCGCAGCATGTTTGCCAGAAGAGACAGCAGCTCGGTTTTCCCCTGCGGGCCGTCATAATTGCAAAGTGCATCAGCGGCTTTGCCGTTTTGCAGCATCTCCGTCAGCAGATCCTGAAAGTATTCATTCATGGCCGGGATTTGCGCCGGGTTTCCGCCGCCGAGCATGATAGCGCCCGGTGTGCGCAGGCCGTCGTTGAGATCCTCCATCAGGCGGGTGATGCCTGAATGGCGGGTGAATTTATCGCCGAAAAGTGAAAAGGTCATAGCAGGTGATCTATCGTACTTATTCTAAGAGTGCGCCACCATAACGCTACAAATGCGCAGGTGCAAATCGTGAAAGGCGAGACGGATTATTGTTTTATGTTATGGATTGCTGATTGGGTGGTGGATTATGCCAAATGCGTCTCCGCTCTTTTGGGGAGCAGAGACGGCGCGGTTTACTGATTTCCCGCCCACACCACCATCACTTTGTCGGTCTGGTGCTGACGGGTAAAACCATAGCCTTGCTTCATGGACAGCGTGGTTTGCGTGCCTTCGCCAATCGCTGGATGACGGGCGCGGAACTGCCCCAATATTTGCCAGTGCGCGACCGTTTGTGCCTGGCTGCCCGACACTTCTTGCCAGTTCATATCGGAACGTGTTCCCTGAAGCGGATCGGAACCGGTTGGGCCAAACGGGCGTTCAGATTCGTCGCCGTAATATATTTGTACGGCACCAGGCGCGAGGAGCAGCAGTTCGGCTGCACGTTGGCCACCTTCACGGAACAGGCGGGTGTCGTGAGACGAGAGATAGCTCAGGACGTTAAAGCCTTGCAGTTTTTCGGCCATTTGCTGCCAGGTCAGGTCCATATCAGCCAGACAATCGACCGCTTTTGCTGCCTGCTCTTGATAATCAAAATTGATCATGGCGTCGAACCCATGGCGATAATAGTCGCTTTGCATGACGCCGTGGCCCCAGGATTCGCCGGTCATCCAGAACGGAGCGTCGTCGAGCTTTTGGTCCGGATGGGCTGTTTTCCACGCTTTCAGCGCCGCAGAAGCCTGCTCTTTCAGCTGTTGCCAGCCCGCCATTTCGACATGTTTAGCGGTATCAACACGAAAACCATCAATGCCGTAATCGCGAACCCATTGACTCAGCCAATGGGTTAAATAATCGCGCGGGGTATAACCGGCAATGGCTTTGGCGTGTGTGTCCGGCTTATGCTGATAGAAATTCGGCAGGCCGGAAGGCGTTGTGGATTCCGTTTTGAGATCAGGTAAGAAGGCAAGCGACATGGTCAGATCATCGAAACCGGGGTTGTCGTAATCGCCAATGTCGGTGCGGATCCATTTTTTACCCCACCAGTTTTCCCATCCCGCTTTGTCGCTAAAATTAATGTAATCATTAAAGCTGTGCCAGCTTTGCCCCGCAGCTGGCTTCCAGTCGGTCCAGCGCTCACCCAGCGTTTTTTTCAGTTCGTCACCTTGCACATACAACGCACCGAACTGAAATTCCTGCATATCGGCAAGCGTGGCGTAGCCGGTGTGATTCATGACCACATCGAACAGAATGCGTATCCCGCGCTTGTGTGCCTCGGCGACCAGATGGCGTAAGTCATCCTCCTGACCCATATTGGCGTCGAGTCGGGCCCAGTCCTGCGTGTAATAGCCGTGATAGGCGTAATGAGGGAAATCGCCCTTGGTACCGCCGCCGACCCAGCCATGAATTTGCTCTAGCGGCGAGCTTATCCACAGCGCGTTGACGCCCAGATTTTGCAGATAATCCAGTTTGCTGGTGAGTCCTTTGAGATCGCCGCCGTGGAAAGTCCCAATCTCCTGCATGCCGTCTTTATGGCGGCCATAGCTATTGTCGTTTGACGGATCTCCGTTCGCAAAGCGGTCCGTGAGGACGAAATAAACGGTGGCGTTTTGCCAGCTAAATGGCGCCGTTTTTTCGGTTTCGGCACGCTCAAGCAGCAGCAGGCCGTTGCTGTTGGCGGCAGGCTGAAGGGTAATTTTTCCTTGCTGCACCATAGCGGTTTGCTTGCTGTAGAAGTCTCGTACGACTGAGCCTTCCGGGAACGTGTTCGTCACGTCGAGGGTGAGGGGCTTGCCGTCCCATTTAGGACATTGTTGAGCGACGTTCGTGACCGGTTTGTCGGTGACACTTTGCACGGTGAGCATCAGCGTGGGTGTGCCGGAGCGCGTATCGATGCGCATTTGGTACTCCCCTTCGCGGAATAAGCGCCATTGCGGCGGGGTTCCTTCGCACGGTTTAAGCGAGAGCATTTCGTTGAGCTTTATTGCTTCAGTTGGCTGCCAGCACGCATTGTCAAAACTGAGCGTAAGAGGGCGCGTACCCTTCGCGAGCGTTGCATGGCCTGTGAAAAGTCCGGTCCCTTCAGCGTTAAACGCAGAGAAACCGGGGGATGACCAGCCAGCGTTTGCCATCGCGGGTAAGAGCAAGAGGGCTAAAGCGGAGCGTTTCATTCCTTTTTCCTGTTGTGGCAATTTTAACCAGTTTGCCACCAGGTGTATGTGTAGTACTCCTCCCCAGACGCGATCTTTCAGGTGGAGGGGTGAGGATGAGTGATCTCGCGCAAAATTAGGCTGTTATCTGCGATATCGCACACAATTTTGTAGAAATGATGCTTATGTGAGCAAGTTTCAGGTGACATAGTTTCGGAATTAGACTATTTCTTTGGATGCTCTGAAAGGTTATTTTTGCTATGATTTGAGATTCCGCTCTCAATTTTGTGAAAAAAATAAAGGGTTGGAATATAAATATCCGACCAGGAGACCTAATGATATCGACTCCCATACGACGATTTGGGGCTACGATACTCATGTTGCTCACCGTGACTTTTTCAGGTGAGGTGCTTGCTAAAACGCACACGGATACAACGAGTAAGAAAGCCCACGTCATAAAGACGACGACAACGAGCAGTAAGAGTAAGGTTAGCAGTAAGAAAGAGTATTCTCGCAATAGTGTTAAGAGTAGTTCACTGCCTGATTTGCGAAAATACCCTTCCGGGACACCAAGAAAAAGAGCGTTTCTCCGGACGGTAATGCCTTATATTACGAGTCAAAACTCTGCGATTACCGCGGAACGTAACTGGTTGATCTCCAAACAGTACGCCAGCCGCTGGTCGCCGACCGAGCGTACGCGTCTTAAAGAGATCGCTAAACGCTACAATGTGAGCTGGAACGGGAATACACGTCGTGTTCCGTGGAACTCACTGCTTGAGCGTGTAGACATTATTCCAGGTAGCATGGTGGCGACAATGGCTGCTGCGGAGAGTGGTTGGGGGACATCAAAACTGGCCCGCACCAATAATAATCTCTTCGGTATGAAGTGCGCCAAAGGCCGCTGTAACAACGCGCCAGGCAAAGTGAAAGGGTATTCGCAGTTCGAATCGGTCAAAGATTCTGTGAATGCCTACGTGGTGAATTTGAATACGCATCCGGCGTACGCTTCATTCCGTAAATCACGCGCGCAGTTGCGTAAAGCAGACCAGGAAGTCACGGCGAGCACGATGATTCACAAGCTGAAAGGTTATTCCACCCAAGGACAGAGCTACAACAATTACTTGTTTGCAATGTACCAGGATAACCAGCGTTTAATCGCCGCACATATGTAATCCATTAAAAAGGCCTTCCATCGGAAGGCCTTTTTCTTTACTCAGCCAGAGCTAAATCAGCACCTCGCTGTACCGCTCCCGATACTCTTTCGGCGTGGTGTCATAATCTTTTTTAAACACCGAATAGAAATATTGTAACGATGGGTAGCCGCACATCTGCGAAATCTCGTTGATCGACAATGACGTCGACACTAAGAGACTGCGGGCTTTTTCCAATTTTTCGGCGTGAATGACCGCATGAATGGTTTCCCCGACCTCTTCTTTAAAACGCTTCTCCAGATTCGAGCGAGAAATGCCCACGGCATCCAGCACCTGATCCACTTTGATGCCCTTGCAGGCATGGTTACGGATGTAGTGCATCGCCTGAATCACCGCGGGATCGTTTAAAGAACGGTAATCGGTTGAACGCCGTTCCACCACGCGGACCGGTGGCACCAGCAGACGCTGCAGCGGCAGGGTTTCGTTATCCAGCAATCGATGAAGTAACTTCGCGGCCTGATAGCCCATCTGACGCGTTCCCTGAGCGACTGATGACAGCGCGACGCGTGACAAATAGCGGGTTAACTCTTCGTTATCGATGCCAATGACGCACAGTTTTTCAGGAACCGGAATGTGCAAATGGTCGCAAACCTGGAGTACATGACGCGCACGCGCGTCCGTGACCGCAATAATGCCGGTTTGCGGTGGCAATGTTTGCAGCCAGTCGGCCAGACGGTTTTGCGCGTGCTGCCAGTTTTCAGGTGCCGTCTCCAGCCCTTGATAAACGACGCCACGATACTTTTCCTGGGCGACAATCTGACAAAAAGCGTGTTCGCGCTCCATCGCCCATCGCTTACCGCTGGACGCTGGCAAACCATAAAAGGCAAAGCGGTGAACACCTTTTTCTTTTAAATGCAAAAAAGCGCTTTCGACCAGCGCGTAGTTATCGGTCGCGATGTAATGTACTGGGGGATACTTTTCGGGCGAGTGGTAAGAACCGCCGACGCCCACAATCGGGACGTCGACATCGACCAGCATTTTTTGGATATCGGGGTCATCAAAATCCGCGATAACCCCATCGCCTAACCAGTCTTTAATCGTCTCTATGCTGGCACGAAAATCTTCTTCTATGAAGATGTCCCATTCGGATTGCGACGCCTGCAAATATTCACCCACGCCCTCCACGACCTGACGGTCATAGGCTTTGTTGGCATTGAATAACAACGTAATGCGGTGACGCTTCTCAAACATGGCTTATCTTTCCCAAATTTGTGGTTCTCAGGCCCGTCGCTTGGTTGCGGAGTCCATCCAGACCGCCAGCAACAGAATGGCGCCCTTAACGATATACTGCCAGAAGGTCGGCACGTCCATCATACTCATTCCGTTATCCAGCGACGCCATAATAAATGCGCCCATCACGGCGCCGGCAACGCTACCGATTCCGCCTGCCAGGCTGGTCCCGCCGATCACACACGCTGCGATGGCGTCTAGCTCTGCAATGTTCCCGGCAGACGGCGAACCGGCCCCCAAACGTGAACTCAGAATTAGCCCAGCAATCGCCACCATCAGGCCATTGATCGCAAACACCGCCAGTTTAGTCCGTTCGACGTTAATGCCGGACAGGCGTGCCGCTTCAATGTTGCCCCCGATAGCATAAATACGGCGACCGAAAGCCGTGCGCGTGGCCATAAACATACCTGCCAGTAACAGTAGCGTCAGAATCAACACCGGCGTTGGAACGCCACGGTAATCGTTCAGCAACCAGATTGCGCCCAGTACAATCACTGCCGTTAATGCCTGCCGTCCTACGACAGAGGTTGATGCGGGTGCGGCGAGTCCCAACGCTTCACGGCGCATACGCGCACGCCATTGCCAGGCGATAAACGCCATGAGACCAATGGCACCGAGCGTAAAGCCAAGACCGTCAGAGAGATAGCTTTGCCCAATTTGCGACATGGATGCGCTGGTGGGAGAAACGGTCGTACCGTTGGTGATCCCAATCAGAATGCCGCGAAACGCCAGCATCCCCGCGAGGGTGACGATAAAGGACGGTACTTTGCGGTACGCGACCCACCAGCCGTTCCAGGTGCCCAGCAGCAGACCCAGCACAAGCGTCACGACGATAGTGAGCGGTAACGGCCAGCCCAGCCAGACGTCAAAAATAGCGGCAACGCCACCCAGTAATCCCATCATCGAGCCCACCGAGAGGTCAATCTCGGCAGAAATGATGACGAAGACCATACCGACTGCCAGAATGCCGGTGATCGCGGTCTGGCGCAGCAGGTTAGAAATATTACGCGCGCTCAAATACGAGCCGTCAGTCATCCAGGTGAAGAACAGCATGATGGCGATAATTGCCGCGATCATGACGAAAACCTGTAAATTGAGCGCCTTGAGTCCCGAGAACGCCCCAGGCGTGTGAACAGAGACTTTAAGATCAGACGGGTTGCTTTTCGACATGGCGTTCGCTCCTCAGGGCGGCTTCCATCACCTGTTCCTGCGTCAGGTTTTGGTTATTCAAATTGGCTTTCAGTTTGCCTTCGTGCATCACAAGAACGCGATCGCTCAGGCCGAGTACTTCAGGTAGCTCAGACGAAATCACAATGACGGCAATGCCCTGCTGTACAAGCTGGTTAATCAGTTTGTAGATTTCGTATTTCGCACCGATATCGATCCCGCGAGTGGGTTCATCAAGAATCAGGATGCGAGGATTGAGCAGCAGGCAGCGGGCCAAAATGGCTTTCTGCTGATTGCCGCCGCTCAGTCGGCCAATCGCCAGTTCGGGCGAAGAGGTTTTGACCTTGAGGCGGGCGAGGGACTGGAGAATACATTGCTGTTCGGCAGCATCGTCCAGGCTGCTCAGCGGACCGGAAAACTGATCGAGCGCCGCTAGCGTGATATTTTTCCCGACTGCCATCACCGGCACGATGCCGTCTTTTTTACGGTCTTCCGGCACCATCGCAATACCGAGCGCAATCGCCTGCTGACAGTTATTGATCTGCACAGGTTGCCCGTCGATAAAAATTTTTCCCTCCCAGCGCCCAGGCCATACGCCGAATAAACACTGCACGGCTTCGGTACGCCCAGCGCCGACCAGCCCCGCAATCCCGAGGATTTCTCCGCGGCGTAGTGAGAAAGAGATATCGTTAACGCGTTTGATATGGCGGTTGACCGGATGCCAGGCGGTGAGGTTCTCGACGCGCAAAATTTCATCGCCCGTGGTGTGGGGCTCGTTTGGATAAAGGGCGGTGAGTTCGCGGCCCACCATCATTGTGATGATGTCATCTTCGCTCATGCCTGCTGCGGCGCGGGTGCCAATGTGCTGTCCGTCGCGGATAACACAGATGGTGTCCGATATCGCTTTAACCTCGTTCAGCTTGTGCGAAATATAAACGCAGGCAATGCCGTGGTTTTGCAGGTCGCGGATGATGTTTAACAGCACCGCAGTTTCTTGTTCAGTAAGGGAGGCCGTCGGTTCATCAAGAATCAACAGGCGCACCTGTTTATTGAGTGCTTTGGCTATTTCAACCAGTTGCTGCTGGCCTAAACCCAAATCGCCAACACGCGTGTCAGGTGAGATAGCCAGGCTGACCTGCGCCAGTAATTTTTCACAACGCAGCGTCATGGTGTCGTAATCCAGCACTCCGTGACGCGAAAGCTCAGCACCGAGAAAAATATTCTCCAGCACGGTCAAATTCTTCACCAGCGCGAGTTCCTGATGAATGATAGCGATACCTTTACGCTCGGTATCGCGAATATGAGTCGCTTGCAGCGTCTCTCCGGCAAATACGATTTCGCCCTCGTAGCTCCCGTGCGGATAGATACCGCACAGCACTTTCATCAGCGTGGATTTTCCAGAACCATTTTCACCACAGAGCGAGACGATTTCGCCGGGATTCAAGCGCAGGCTCACATTGTCGACGGCTTTCACCGCGCCAAAAGCTTTGGTGATGCTTTTCATTTCCAGTAGATAAGACATAACTGCTCCACAAGACCCGAAGGAATACCCGTACAAGTCGGCACGCCCCTGCAGAACAGGGGCGTGGCTGGATTACAATTGGCTCTTACTGTGGAAACCGTCTTTCACAACGGTGGCATCAATGTTGTCTTTGGTGACTTCGATCGGCGTCAACAGACGAGCGGGGACGTCTTTCAGACCGTTATTTAATGAGGAGTCTGCCTTTGGCTGTTTTCCATTACCCAACTCAACGGCAATTTCAGCTGCCGTATTGGCGAGTTCAGTAATCGGCTTATAAACCGTCATGGTTTGGGTGCCATTCAGAATACGTTTTACGCCAGCCAAGTCGGCATCTTGTCCTGATATAGCAACTTTCCCTGCCAGGCCTTGTGCGCTCAGGGCCTGAATTGCCCCACCTGCTGTGGCATCGTTTGACGCGACGACCGCATCAATTTTGTTATTGTTAGCGGTTAAAGCGTTTTCCATAATTTTGAGGGCGTTTTCTGGCAGCCAGCCGTCAGCCCATTGATCGCCTACGATTTTAATTTTGCCGTCATCAATATACGGCTTGAGCACTTTCATTTGTCCTTCGCGGAATAATTTTGCGTTGTTATCGACAGGTGAGCCACCCATCAGGAAATAATTCCCTTCAGGCACTTTTTTGATCAGACTTTGTGCCTGAATTTCGCCGACTTTTTCATTATCAAAGGAAATATAAAAATCGATGTCGGCATTATTAATCATACGGTCATACGCCAAAACTTTAATACCTTCTTGCTTGGCTTCTTTCACAACATTACTTAAAACCTGGCCGTTATAAGGAATAATAACCAGCACATCAACGCCGCGGTTAATCATATTTTCGATTTGCGACATTTGTGTTTCTTCATTGCCGTTAGCCGACTGTACAAAAACAGTAGCGCCAAGAGATTCTGCTTTTTTAACAAAAATATCGCGATCTTTTTGCCAGCGTTCAAGACGCAGATCGTCGATAGCCATTCCGATTTTGACTTCTTTCGCATGGCCCGCAACGCTTGTCAGCAGCAGCGAAGCGCAGATTGTGAGGCACAGGTTTCTTATCTTCATAATTATTATTACCTTTTTCTGTAGGGTAGAGATTCAGAGAGAAAAGGATGATTCTTGTCAGATACGCAGCAAATTCTTAACGGGTAACGACAAACTAGCAATTACAGATTTTTATCTTCTCATTACGATATTTGGTTTATTTGCGAATTTATGACCGCGATCTGATTTTAAAATGCACAACGTATTCATTACACATCATTCTGGAATAATCACAGAGGAATCGTTTGCTTGCGTATTATTTTTTTTGGGAGCCAGCGCACGTTTGTGCATTCTCTCAATACCAGTGTGAAATAACGTAATTGAGCAAATCACAATGAATATTCACTATTAGTTTCAGTATCGGTTATTCGCCGCACCTCTTGATTATGGAGTTAAATATGCAAGCTTATTTCGACCAACTCGATCGTGTTCGTTACGAAGGCCCGAAATCCACTAATCCTCTCGCATTTCGTCATTACAATCCCGACGAGCTGGTGCTGGGTAAGCGCATGGAAGATCACCTGCGTTTTGCAGCCTGTTACTGGCATACCTTCTGCTGGAACGGTGCGGATATGTTCGGCGTCGGTTCTTTTGATCGTCCGTGGCAGCAACCCGGCGAAGCCCTGGAGCTGGCGAAGCGCAAAGCGGATGTTGCGTTTGAATTCTTCCACAAGCTGAATGTGCCGTATTACTGCTTCCACGATGTCGATGTTTCTCCGGAAGGGGCCTCGCTGAAAGAGTATCTGAATAACTTTGCACAGATGGTCGATTACCTGGGTGAAAAACAACAGCAAAGCGGCGTGAAACTGCTGTGGGGCACGGCGAACTGCTTTACCAATCCTCGCTACGGCGCGGGTGCGGCGACCAATCCGGATCCTGAAGTGTTTAGCTGGGCGGCAACACAGGTCGTGACTGCGATGAATGCCACTCACAAACTCGGCGGTGAAAACTATGTGCTGTGGGGTGGCCGCGAAGGCTACGAAACCCTGCTTAACACCGATCTGCGTCAGGAGCGTGAACAAATTGGCCGCTTCATGCAGATGGTGGTGGAGCATAAACACAAAATTGGTTTCCGTGGCACGTTGCTCATTGAGCCTAAACCTCAGGAACCGACTAAGCATCAGTACGATTATGACGTGGCGACCGTCTACGGCTTCCTCAAACAATTTGGTCTGGAAAAAGAGATCAAAGTGAATATTGAAGCGAACCACGCAACGCTGGCGGGGCACTCTTTCCATCACGAAATTGCGTCTGCTATCGCGCTGGGCATCTTTGGTTCTGTCGATGCCAACCGTGGCGATCCGCAGTTGGGCTGGGATACTGACCAGTTCCCGATCAGCGTCGAAGAAAATGCGCTGGTGATGTACGAAATTATCAAAGCGGGCGGATTTACCACCGGCGGCCTGAACTTTGACGCCAAAGTACGCCGTCAAAGTACCGACAAATACGATCTGTTCTACGGGCATATCGGCGCAATGGACACCATGGCGCTGGCGCTGAAAGTGGCAGCCCGGATGATTGAAGATGGCGAGCTGGATAAACGTGTTGCGAAGCGTTACGCCGGCTGGAACAGTGAGCTGGGCCAGCAAATTTTGAAAGGCCAGTTATCGCTTGCTGAGATAGCGAAGTACGCTGAACAGCACAGCCTGGCACCGAGCCATCAGAGCGGCCATCAGGAATTGCTCGAAAACCTGGTGAATCACTACCTGTTCGATAAGTAATCAGCATTGCCCGGTACCCATTACCGGGCTTCTCTTTTAAGGAGTCACCGCATGTATATCGGGATTGATCTTGGCACGTCGGGTGTGAAAGCCATCCTGTTAAACGAACAGGGCGATGTGTTGGCTACGCAAACTGAAAAGCTGCATGTCTCGCGTCCGCACCCGCTATGGTCTGAGCAAGATCCTGAAGAGTGGTGGCAAGCGACGGATCGCGCCATAAAAGCGCTGGGCGAACAGCACAGCTTACGGAACGTGAAAGCGCTGGGCATTGCCGGGCAAATGCACGGCGCGACGCTGCTGGATAAAGAGCATCGCGTTCTGCGTCCGGCTATCTTGTGGAACGACGGTCGCTGCGCTGAAGAGTGCGCCATTCTTGAAGAACGTGTGCCGACTTCTCGCGAGATTACCGGCAATCTGATGATGCCGGGTTTCACTGCGCCGAAACTGCTGTGGGTGCAACGTCATGAGCCTGAGATTTTTCGTCAGGTCGCAAAAGTGCTTCTGCCAAAAGATTATCTGCGTTTTCGTATGACCGGTGACTTTGCCAGCGATATGTCGGACGCCGCAGGCACCATGTGGCTGGATGTTGCTCAGCGCGACTGGAGCGAAGCGATGCTCGCTGCCTGCCAGCTTTCGCGCGAGCATATGCCTGCTCTTTTTGAAGGCAGCGAAATGACGGGAACATTACAGTCGTCTCTTGCCGAGCGCTGGAATATGCCCGCGGTGCCGCTTGTTGCGGGTGGCGGGGATAACGCGGCGGGTGCCGTTGGCGTTGGAATGGTTGATGCGGGTCAGGCAATGCTGTCGCTGGGCACATCGGGCGTCTATTTTGCTGTGAGCGACGGTTATCTTAGCAACCCGGAAAGTGCCGTTCACAGCTTCTGCCATGCGTTACCGGGGAAATGGCATTTGATGTCGGTCATGTTGAGTGCCGCTTCATGCCTGGACTGGGCCGCGAAGCTCACGGGTTTTGACGATGTCCCGTCGCTGATCGCTGGCGCACAACAGGCTGATGAGAATGCAGGTGCCGTCTGGTTTCTGCCCTATCTTTCGGGTGAACGTACCCCACACAATAACCCGCAGGCGAAGGGGGTTTTCTTTGGCTTAACGCATCAGCACGGTCCGGCAGAACTGGCACGCGCAGTGCTGGAGGGCGTGGGCTTTGCGTTAGCCGATGGTATGGATGTGGTGCACGATTGTGGAGTGAAGCCCCACAGCATTACGCTGATTGGTGGCGGCGCACGCAGCAGCTATTGGCGGCAGATGTTGGCCGATATCAGTGGATTACAGCTCGACTACCGCACCGGTGGCGATGTGGGTCCCGCGTTGGGAGCCGCGCGTCTGGCGCAAATCGCAATGAATCCAGCAAAACCGCTCGCGCAGCTGTTGCCGCAATTACCGCTGGAGCAAGAGCACCGCCCGGATTCCGTGCGTCATGCGCATTACGCTAAACAGCGCGACGTGTTCCGCAAAATCTATCAGCAACTTCTGCCATTGATGTCGTGATCGCACGTTGTCCCGATGCGGCGTGAGGATGTCCTTTTTTGGTCTTCTCGTCCGTACTTCTCCTCGTCAGTATAGGGTTACACCCACTGGCGAGGAAAATCACCATGTCACGCACCGCGTTAATCAACATCGATACTCAGCAATCATTTCATCACCGTGAATACTGGCAGGAAAAAGGTTTCGCTGAGTTCCAGCAGGCGATCCTGGGGCTTATCGAAGGCTGTGAATCTCGTGGCGTCCCCGTTGTTGATATCTTTCATGTAGACGATACCGGCCCGTTCTCATTGGAAAGCGGTTTCGTTGAGCCAATGTCCTTTTTACGTCACAAGCCTGCGGTAGTTTTCCAGAAACATGTCCATAATGCTTTCACCGATACCGGCCTTGATCGTTGGCTGCGTGAGCGGGATATTAATCATCTGATCATTTGTGGTTTGCGGACTGAACAATGCTGCGAAACTACGGCGCGAGTCGCGTCAGATTTAGGCTATGCCGTCACTTTCGTCAGTGAAGCCACGCTGACATTCCCGATGACGCACAAGGGCATTACGCTGGATACCGATGACCTTCGCCATCGTACTGAAACGGTGCTGGATGGGCGTTTTGCAGAAATCAAAACCGTCGCGGAGACGCTGGAGTCACTTTGAAGAGTACCGATGTCTGGTTTGTGATGTTGCCGGGAATATTGTCGCTGGACATGACCGGCCCGGCCGAAACCTTTGCGTTGGCGGGCGATGCGTTTCGCCTGCATTTCGTTGGTCCGCAGCCTGAAGTGCCGACATCCATAGGCCTGATGATGAGCGGTATCAAACCGTTACCGGAAACGCTGCCGGAAGGAAGCCTGCTGGTTTTGCCGGGCGTCAGCGATTCCAGTCATCAGTTTTCATCACCTCAGGCGCTGAGCATTCAGCATTGGCTGATGCGCTTGCAGCCTGAGATCCATCAGCAACATATTACCGTGATGTGCGTCTGCTCCGGCGCGCTACTGGCGGCGAAATCAGGGCTGCTTGATGGCAAACAGTGCACGACTCACCACGACGTCATTGGCCGTCTCCGTGTCGCAGCGCCAGGTGCGCTGATCAAAGAGAATCGTATTTTTGTGCAGGACCAAAATATCTGGACCAGCGCGGGTATTACGTCGGGAATCGATCTGGCGTTGCACATGATTAACCGCCTGTGTGGGCCAGAAAAGGCCTTGGCGGTGGCACGTGAAATGGTGGTTTGGTTTCGGCGTTCAGGAGACGATCCGCAGCTTTCGCCGTGGCTGCGTTATCGCAATCACCTGCATCCGGCCATTCATCGTGCGCAAGATGCGTTGACGGCGGAGCCGCAAAAGGGCTGGCAACTGGCTGATATCGCGGATTTGGCACACGTGAGCCCACGCCATTTAACCCGGCTTTTTCAGGAACATTTAGGCATTAGCGTGCGCGATTATCTGGAACAGCTGCGACTGGCGGTTGCTGAACAGTGGCTATTGCAAGGACGCGGCGTTGAACACGCGGCAACGGCGGCTGGATTTTCGTCACCGCGTCAGTTTCATCGCGCCAGGCAGCGTATCGTTAGCTGACAAAGCGGCGCGTATCGACTCGCTGTAACAGCATCGACAGGAGCAGGCTAATCAGCAGCGTGGCGGTGAAAATCCACACGATGTCCAACAGCGGCCAGCTTTTAAACTCAACGCCTCGCGTGCGCAGGGCGTGGATCACCAGCGCGTGAAAACCATAAATCCCAAGGGAATGGCGTGAAATCAACCCCAGCACCGGGAGTGGTCGCGCGTTCAGCGTGTTCTTGACCAGCGTGAGTAGAGAGACTGCGCAGATAAAGACCATCGGACCGCAGTACAAATACCAGGTATCGGCAAAATTCCCACGCCAGCGCAACTCATGTAATGTCCCACGAGAAATCACAAAGACTGCGGTGATAAACAGCGCGGCACAGAGCCAGGTCAGCCATGATTTGCGCGTGTCCATCATTCCGATTGCGCGCCCGAGCATGCCGTAGATCACGTAGTAAAAGGTGTCGCCATTGATATACAGGTTAATGGGCAGCCACTCAAAACCGCCAATTTTTTGCGAGACAGTATTCGGGTTGGCGATCAAGCCAATGACGACCATCAGCGCCAGCAGCATTTTGCCCCCCACGTTTTTTACCTGAATCAGCGGCGACACCAGATAAATCACGACGATGGCGAAGAAAAACCACAGGTGATAGAAAACGGGTTTTTGCAGTAAATTCCGGAGCGACAGTTCGCCATTGATCGACGTAAAAAGGGTGATATAGAGCAGCGCAATGGCACTGTAAAACAGCAAACACAGCCCGATGCGCAAAAAATGACGCGGCTGCGCGCTGCGCTCGCCAAAGAAAAGAAAACCAGAAATCATAAAGAACAGCGGAACGCTGACGCGGGACGCCGAGTTCAGAATATTCGCGACGTCCCAGTTTACCGGGCTGATACTGTGGGCATTGGTGATATACCAGGTGGTGGTGTGAATCATCACGACCATCAAACAGGCTATTCCTCGCAAATTATCAATCCAGTTAATTTTTGACTGCATCAGTTCCTCTGTTTATGCGGTAAATATATTCTGACTCGTATTGTGTTCCAGCCTCGCACTGGATAAATCTGAGTTTGAATTGTCGGACTTGTATGAACTTCGCACTATTCGCAGAATGCGTGGCGATAAACTATAAAAGCTCTACGACTAAAAATAACAGCCAGAAACCACGGCGGTAATAAAAATGATGATGAAGCGTGCTGCGTCACTGATTGTGATCGTAATGCTTGCAGGATGTAGTTCACAAGAAGAGGCGCCGACGCAAAGAGCGCAAAAAAGTAAAGTCAGCCCAGAACGCTCATTAAATATGGAGCAACTGTGCAAGGATCAGGCTGCGCATCGATACAACACGGGTACGCAAAAAATCGACGTAACCGGATTCGAGCAATTCCAGGGCAGCTATGAAATGCGTGGGTATACCACGCGTAAAGAGAGCTTTGTCTGTTCTTTTGATGCGGAAGGGCAGTTTTTACATCTCTCCATGCGCTAATGCGCCTGCGTTATGGCTAACCAGTGTGCTTGCTGCACTGGCTTAACGCCTTATTTCCCAATTTTCCCTAAACAAACCCGTTTCGTACTGTATATCTTGCAGCCAGCGGGTATACTGATCGCTTCCATTCAAAACACACGTATCCAGCACGAAATACTATGCAAAAGTTTGATACCAAGACCTTCCAGGGCCTGATCCTGACATTACAGGATTACTGGGCTCGTCAGGGCTGCACCATCGTTCAACCTTTGGACATGGAAGTGGGCGCCGGCACTTCACACCCAATGACCAGCTTACGTGCGTTGGGGCCAGAACCGATGGCAACGGCCTATGTGCAGCCATCTCGTCGTCCGACCGATGGTCGTTATGGCGAAAACCCAAACCGCTTACAGCACTATTATCAGTTCCAGGTGGTGATTAAACCTTCTCCGGACAATATTCAGGAACTGTATCTCGGCTCCTTGAAAGAGCTGGGCGTGGATCCGACTATTCATGATATTCGCTTCGTGGAAGATAACTGGGAAAACCCAACGCTGGGTGCCTGGGGTCTCGGCTGGGAAGTGTGGCTGAACGGCATGGAAGTAACGCAGTTCACTTACTTCCAGCAGGTTGGCGGTCTGGAATGTAAACCGATCACGGGTGAAATCACTTACGGTCTGGAACGTTTGGCAATGTACATTCAGGGCGTAGACAGCGTTTACGACCTGGTCTGGAGCGACGGCCCGCTGGGTAAAACCACGTACGGTGACGTGTTCCATCAGAACGAAGTGGAGCAATCCACCTACAACTTCGAATACGCGGATGTGGACTTCCTGTTCACCTGCTTCGAGCAGTACGAAAAAGAAGCGCAGCAACTGCTGGCGCTGGAAACGCCACTGCCGCTGCCAGCCTATGAGCGTATTCTGAAGGCCGCCCACAGCTTCAACCTGCTGGATGCCCGTAAAGCCATCTCCGTGACTGAACGTCAGCGCTATATTTTGCGTATTCGCACGCTGACCAAAGCCGTTGCAGAAGCTTACTACGCGTCCCGTGAAGCCCTTGGCTTCCCGATGTGCAACCGAAATAAATAAGAGGCGGCGATGTCTGATAAAACTTTCCTGGTGGAAATCGGCACTGAAGAGCTGCCACCAAAAGCCCTGCGCAGCCTGGCGGAATCCTTTGCTGCGAACGTAACGGCTGAGCTGGATAACGCTGGCTTAACGCACGGTAAAATCGAATGGTTTGCTGCCCCGCGCCGCCTGGCGCTGAAAGTGGCGAATCTGGCTGCTTCTCAGGCAGATCGCGAAGTTGAAAAACGCGGCCCGGCAATTGCCCAGGCGTTTGACGCCGAAGGTAAGCCGAGCAAAGCGGCAGAAGGCTGGGCGCGCGGTTGCGGTATCACCGTTGACCAGGCCGAGCGTCTGACAACTGATAAAGGCGAGTGGCTGCTGTATCGTGCGCATGTCAAAGGCGAAAGCGCAGAAGCGCTGCTGCCAAACATGATTGCGACGTCGCTGGCTAAACTGCCTATTCCAAAACTGATGCGCTGGGGTGCGTCTGACGTGCACTTTGTGCGTCCGGTTCACACAGTGACCCTGCTGCTGGGCGATACCGTTATCCCGGCAACGATTTTGGGTATCCCGTCCGACCGCGTGATTCGCGGCCATCGCTTTATGGGCGAGCCGGAATTCACCATCGACAATGCCGATCAGTATCCGCAAATCCTGCTTGAGCGCGGTAAAGTCATTGCTGACTACGAACTGCGTAAAGCAAAAATCAAAGCGGACGCTGAAGAAGCGGCGCGCAAAATCGGTGGTAACGCCGATCTGAGCGAAAGCCTGCTGGAAGAGGTGACCTCTCTGGTCGAATGGCCAGTGGTACTAACGGCGAAGTTTGAAGAGAAATTCCTCGCGGTTCCGGCTGAAGCGCTGGTTTACACCATGAAGGGTGACCAGAAGTACTTCCCGGTTTACGCGAATGACGGCAAACTGCTGCCGAACTTTATCTTCGTGGCGAACATCGAATCCAAAGATCCGATTCAGATTATCTCCGGTAACGAAAAAGTGGTCCGCCCGCGTCTGGCAGATGCGGAGTTCTTCTTTAATACCGATCGCAAAAAGCGTCTGGAAGATCACCTGCCGCGTCTGCAAACCGTGCTGTTCCAGCAACAGTTGGGTACGCTGCGCGACAAGACTGACCGTATTGCGGAGCTGTCCGGCTGGATCGCACGTGAAATCGGTGCCGACGTGAATCACGCTACCCGCGCAGGCCTGCTATCCAAATGCGACCTGATGACCAACATGGTGTTCGAGTTTACTGACACCCAGGGCGTGATGGGCATGCACTATGCGCGTCATGACGGCGAAGCAGAAGATGTGGCTGTTGCGTTGAACGAGCAGTATCAGCCGCGTTTTGCAGGTGATGACCTGCCGTCTAACCCTGTTGCGTGTGCCGTCGCGATTGCCGACAAAATGGACACCCTCGCGGGTATCTTCGGTATCGGTCAGCATCCGAAAGGCGACAAAGACCCGTTTGCGCTGCGTCGTGCTGCGCTGGGCGTGCTGCGTATCATCGTTGAGAAGAACCTGTCTCTGGACCTGCAGACTCTTACCGAACAAGCGGTGCGTCTGTACGGTGACAAGCTGACCAATGCGAAAGTGGTCGATGACGTAATCGACTTTATGCTGGGCCGCTTCCGCGCCTGGTATCAGGACGAAGGCTATACCGTCGATACCATTCAGGCGGTTCTGGCACGTCGTCCGACCCGTCCGGCTGATTTCGATGCGCGCATGAAGGCAGTTTCGCATTTCCGTACTCTGGAAGCCGCGTCAGCGCTGGCTGCGGCTAACAAACGCGTATCCAATATTCTGGCCAAATCCGACGAAACGCTGAACGAGCGTGTGAACGCCGCGACCCTGAAAGAGCCGGAAGAAATTGCGCTGGCGCTGCAGGTAGTGGTGCTGCGTGACAAGCTGGAACCGTTCTTCGCTGAAGGTCGTTATCAGGAAGCGCTGGTGGAACTGGCTGAACTGCGTGAAGTGATTGATGCCTTCTTCGAGAAAGTCATGGTCAATGTCGAAGATAAAGAGCTTCGCATTAACCGTCTGTCTATGCTCGAAAAACTGCGCGAGTTATTCCTGCGCGTCGCGGACATTTCGCTACTGCAGTAATTCGTGTCACGTTAAAAAACCCGCCTCTGATGGCGGGTTTTTTTATGATTAAACGCGTCGACCAAATCTGTTTATCGTCTGGGGTAGTCGGCGAAAATATACGATGTTGTAATGCCTTATAAACACAAACCCCCGCAATTGCGGGGGCGATACTACGAGCCTAACTTTAAAGACTACGCGCTAAGCGTTGGGGCCGCCTGTATCAGACGCATCAGCTTTAACTCGGTCATAGAGGGTTTAACACGTTTCGATTCCCACTCTTTCACCGTCGCCACGCTGACACCCATTTCTCTTGCGAAATCAATAGTCTTCAGCCCGGACCCTTTGCGCAACTGCTCAAATTCTGTAAAGGGATTGGATTTTTGGGTCAGGATAACGGTTTGCGACAGATCCTTAAAAACGATTTGTTCCAGGCTGGTTAACAGCTCAAACATTGTATCTTTAGATTCCATTAAGAACTCCTCATAAATCACACAACAGGATCATGAACTTCATAGAGCTTGTTAAGAATAGCTCTTAAAGGAGGTAAGGGATCGTCACGGATGTGATTAATCGTGCGGTAAGTATTGCCTTGCTCGTTTCAGCAAAGCGGATAGTTATGCTAATTACCTGATTAATCATAAGCAGGCTTCGTATGGTATTTTTTTGTAAATCGTCAGAAAGAAAGTGGCAATAGCCGTTTTGCATGAAAAGAGTATCTTGCGCGGCTGACCTGGACTATTCTTGTCAACGTCAGGCACGCCAGTGCCAGTGTGTGCTTTTTGGGTGAAAGGAGTAATAAAAATGGCGACAGGAAAGTCCTGCTCTCGCTGGTTCGCGCCTGTTGCGGCGTTGTTGATGGTAGTTAGCCTGAGTGGGTGTTTTGATAAAGAAGGCGATCAGCGCAAAGCTTTTATCGATTTTCTTCAGAATAACGTGATGCGCAGTGGTGAGCATTTACCAACGCTGACTGCGGATCAGAAAAAACAGTTTGGTCCCTTCGTTTCAGATTACGCCATCCTTTACGGTTATTCACAACAAGTGAATCAGGCTATGGATTCTGGCCTTCGTCCCGTTGTGGATAGCGTCAATGCGATTCGTGTCCCGCAGGATTACATGACTCAGCGCGAGCCTCTTCGCCAGTCTAACGGTGCGCTTGGCGTACTGAGCCAGCAGCTGCAGAATGCAAAAATGCAGGCTGATGCGGCGCGATCTGCGCTGAAACAAGGTGAAGACCTGAAGCCTGTGTTCGATAAAGTGTATGAGAAAGTGGTGACTAAGCCTTCTGATGCGATGCAGCCGTTGATTCCAGCCGCGCAGATATTTACTCAGCAACTGGTCCAGGTGGGTGATTTTATCTCTCAGCAGGGGACCCAGGTGAGTTTTGTCGCTAACGGCATTCAGTTCCCAACGTCTCAGCAAGCCAGTCAGTACAACACGCTGATTGGGCCGCTAGCCTCGCAGCACCAGGCCTTCAGCCAGGCATGGAGCTCGGCAGTTACGGCAACCGAATAAATAAAAGCCTCGCAGAACGCGGGGCTTTTTTTATTAATTACAAAAATAAAGCTTGTCATTCGAGTACCACCCAAGTATAACTATGTTCGTCGGTTTGTTCACAGACCTAAAGCAGTTTAGTTAAGCAGTCCAGATGAGTTATCTTAGATACCCTTCGTAGTGACCCTTCCTCTATCGCTTAAAAATCTGTAATACATACCATCATCGCGCCGGAAGGCAAAACAAATATTTAAAAGGTAAAATCTATGTCTGGTAAAATGACTGGTCTGGTAAAATGGTTCAACGCTGATAAAGGTTTCGGCTTCATCACTCCTGACGATGGCTCTAAAGATGTATTCGTACACTTCTCTGCTATCCAGAACGAAGGCTACAAATCTTTGGACGAAGGCCAGAAAGTTTCCTTCACCATCGAAAGCGGCGCTAAAGGCCCAGCAGCTGGTAACGTTGTAAGCCTGTAAGCTTCCAACTCAGCAGCAAAGAATTTAAAAACCCGCCTCTGGCGGGTTTTTTTCGTTTAGGCATTAACGTGTGGATTCACACAGTTTTTCTCAACGCTTCCGTTGAGCGCGTCGATCAGATTATCCACGGCAGTAGCGGCCATGTTGTAGCGGGTTTCATGCGTAGCGGACCCAATGTGCGGCAGGGCAACGACATTCGGCATTGTCAGCAGCGGGGAATCAACCGGCAGCGGCTCTTGCTCAAACACGTCCAGACCGGCAGCGTGGATTTCACCCTTTTGCAGTGCCTCAATTAATGCTTTCTCATCGACAACCGGCCCACGACCGGCATTAATGAAAATCGCCGATTTCTTCATTTTCTCGAATTCTGCTTTACCGATCAGATGATGCGTCTCGTCCGTCAGCGGCAGGATCAGGCAAACATAGTCAGCTTCCTGTAGTAGCGTCTCTAATTCGCAGTAACGTGCCTCGAAACGCTCTTCTGCTTCGCTGTGATGACGGCGGGCGTTATACAGAATCGGCATGTTAAAACCGAAATGTGCGCGCTGGGCTAACGCCAGGCCAATACGACCCATCCCGACTATCCCCAGTGTTTTGCCATGTACATCCACACCAAACCAGTCGGGACCAATACTTTTCGTCCATTCGCCCGCTTTTACACGCTCAGCAACTTCCACCACGCGGCGCGCCGTGCTCAGGACCAGCGCCATTAGCGTATCTGCGACCGTTTCGGTCAACGCATAAGGTGTGTGCATGAGCAGGATTTTGCGTGCGTTGAGGGCCTCGACGTCAAAATTGTCGTAACCGACTGAAATAGTGGACGTTGCACGAAGTTTCGGCATTTTTTCCAGCAATGCGGTATCCACTTTTTCGCTTGATCCCAGCAATCCCGCTGCGCTGGCGAACGCGTCAGCATGTTCCGCGACAGTCTCTGGATTAAGATTCTTCACCTGAGTAACGGTGAAGTGTTCTTCAAGACGTTTTTGCAGATCGTCGGGCAAGGCTTTATATAAAATGACGGACGGCTTCATGCTAATCTCCGTTGATGTTAAAGGGTTCAGGCGTGGCGTGCGCCGGCAGGGACGTGTTGATTATTAGCAGGCTTAACAATCAAAGTAAGCCACACTGAAGCGAAAAGTGCCACCCCCATAAAAATGTATGAGGCGGACGGGCTACCGGTCGAGCCGTTCAGATAACCCACAAACCACGAGCCAAAGAACGACCCCAGTGCGCCCATACTGTTGATGAGTGCCATCGCGCCGCCCGCAACGTTACGCGGCAGCATTTCGGGAATAATGGCGAAGAAAGGACCGTAAGGTGCGTACATCGCGGCACCTGCGATGACCAGTAGAGTATAAGAAATCCAGAAGTGATCAGGCCCAACCGCCCATGAACCAATAAAGGCAAATGCGGCAATTAGCAGCAGCGGCCAAACGAAAAGCTTACGGTTTTGCAGTTTGTCCGATGCCCATGACACCACAATCATCGCAATTGTCGCCGCCAGGTAAGGCACGGATGACAGCCAGCCCACTTCGACCATGCCCAGGTTTTCTCCGCCGCTGCGAATGATGGACGGCAGCCACAGCACAAATCCGTACACACCAATACTCCACGTGAAGTACTGCATGCAAAGTAGTATCACGTTGCGGGAGCGGAACGCTTCGCCGTAGTTACGTACCGGTTTCAGCCCCTGCTGCTCTTTCTCCAGTTCCGCCTGAAGCGCGGCCTTTTCGCTTTCGGAGAGCCACGTCGCCTGGGACGGTTTATCTTTTACCAGCACCCACCAGCAGAAGGCCCAGATAATTGCGGGTACCCCTTCAATGATGAACATGTGACGCCAGCCGAACGATTGAATCAGGTAGCCAGAGACGACGGACATCCACAGTACCGTGACCGGGTTACCGAGAATCAGGAAAGTATTGGCGCGTGAACGTTCGGATTTGGTAAACCAGTTGCTGATGTAAATCAGCATCGCAGGCATCACGGCGGCTTCTACCACGCCAAGAATAAAGCGAATGGCGGCCAGCGCCGGAATGTTGTTGACCATGCCGGTAAGCGACGCACAGGCTCCCCACAGAATCAGGCACACGAAGATCAGTTTGCGCACGCTGCGGCGTTCGGCGTATATCGCGCCTGGGATTTGGAAGAAGAAATAGCCCAGGAAGAACAACGCGCCTAAGAGGGAAGATACCCCTTTGGTGATCCCCAGGTCTTCGGTGATCCCGGCGGCGGAAGCGAAACTGAAATTCGCGCGATCAAGATACGCCAGGCTGTACGTGATAAACACGATCGGCATGATGTACCACCAGCGTTTGACTGCATTGGTCGATTTGTTCATAGACTTGCCTCTGTTGTTGAGGTGACTTCCGCCGCTGTAGGTAGGGTACGCGGGGCTGTTTTTTCAATTAGCGGTGGCGAGGATTTATTCCCCTAGTGCTTCCCGCGTCGGTAATCCTTCGCTGTCGCCCTGAACCTGAATGGCGAGCGAGCCAATTTTGTTACCGCGTGCGACGGCCTGAGGTAACGTTTTCCCTTCGAGTAAAGCGCTGATCACGCCGACAGCGAACCCATCGCCAGCGCCGACGGTATCGACAACATTCTCGACGGTTATCGCGGCAACGGCCCCTTTTTCACCTTCTGCCGTCTTAAACCATGCACCATCGGCTCCCGTTTTCAGCACCACGGCTTTCACACCTTGATTCAGATAAAAATCGGCGATGCCTTCGGGGGAATGCTCTTTGGTTAAAATCATTCCTTCTTTTACCCCAGGCAAAACCCAGTCAGCCTGGAAGGCGAGGTGATTGAGTTTACTGATCATCTCGGCCTCGCTTTTCCACAGCACCGGACGCAGATTGGGATCGAATGAAATCGTCTTACCCTGCGCTTTCATGGTACTGGCTGCATGATCGAGCAGTTCATATGAACTGCATGACAATGCTGCCGCAACACCGCTCAAATGCAGGTGCCGCGCTGAAGAGAAATAATCCGGATGATAATCGTCTGTTGAAAGATGACTGGCCGCCGATCCTTTACGGAAATACTCCACGATGGGATCGGTTCCATTTTCAACTTTGGATTTCAGCTGGAAACCTGTGGCGAAACGGCTGTCAAGCGTGACACCAGACGCGTCGATCCCCTCTTTTTTGAGCGAATCCACAACAAACTGACCGAAGCTGTCATTGCCTACGCGGCTGACCCAGCCGACGTTCATACCCAGTCGTGCCAGTCCAGTCGCAACGTTGAGCTCTGCGCCTGCCACGCGTTTGATAAAGTGCTCAACGGCGCTCAATTCACCCGTTTCAGTGGCAACAAACATCGCCATGGCTTCACCGATGGTGATGACGTCCAAAGTCTTAGACATGGCGTGGCTCCTCGCGCAGCAGATTAACGTAATGGCGAGTCACCGCAGCTAAATCCGGACCTTCCAGCGGAAATTCAATACCGCGCGGCGCATCTGCGGGGAGTTGATCCAGAAGCGCCATCCAGCGTGCATCGGCGTTATCCGGGGCGATAGCGCGATAGTGTTGATGGTGCGGGATTGCCGCTTTGACGTGGATATAGCTCACGGCAGGGGCCAGAAGACGTGCGGCTTCTTCAGGTGAATCGCCCACCCACAACCAGTTGCCCGTATCGAACGTCAGCGTGACGGGCAATTGCATCACCCGACAGGCCGCTTTGAATCGCTGCATCGGTGCCAGCTGGCCACAATCGGTTTGATCGTTTTCGACCACCAGCGCCATACCGCTGTCATTGAGTAATTCACGTAGCGCTTCCAGCGGCTGTTTATCACGGAAATGGCCCAGAGAAACCTTTAACCACAGGGCATTCAATGTGTTGGCTTCGGCAAGATAACGCGGCAGATCCGGGTTAAGTGTTCCATCGGGCATGAGCAATGCGGCTGGCGCTGAGTAACAGGTCAGCAAGCCAAGCAGCTCGATAGATTGGGCCAGCATGGGAAGGGTTTGCAGCTCTTGCTCGCTGAAGAGTTCGCGGCGTATTTCGACACCATCTGCGCCACCCGCTGCAATGATGGGCAGCATAGCCCGCTGACCGCCTGCCTGACGTACCTGATCCGCACCGTATGCAGCGGTCACGACGATAATTTTTCTGCCCATTGGCTGACTCTCCTTCGTAGCTGATAGTTATCACGCTAGATGGAACCGGTTCCAAAAGAAAGCTCAGGGTGTTGAATTTATGATCGCCATCACGAAGGGGATTTAGCGGGACGTGGAACCGCGCACGATCAGCTCGCCAGAGAAAACCTGCTCGCGAACAGCATCCGTCACGCCTTCAATGCGGCGCACCACCTGTTCTACGGCGGCATAGCCAATCTGCCAGGTCGGCTGTTTTAGCGTGGTAATCCCCACGCCTGCCAGCTCGGCCCATTCCAGTTCGTCAAAGCCTAGCAGGCCAATATCGCTGCCCCAGTGCAGACCAATCCGTTTGAGGGCTCGCGCCACCTGCAGCGTGAGTGCGCCATTGGCAGAAATCACGGCTTTGCGCATTCCGCGATGGCGGGTGTGAAATTGACGCAGCGTGTTATCCATCTGGTCGGCTTCGTGCAGTGGAATTTCCGTATTCTCGGCGATCATGCCGGGATAGCGCGCCAGGGTCGCACGAAAAGCACTGAGGCGCTCGCGGCGGGTATTGACCATTCCCAAGGGTTCGCTCATAAATAAAATCGCTTCAAAACCTTGCTCGATGAGGTGTTCCGTGGCGGTCGTGGCGGCCTGAGTATTATCCAGCCCGACGACATCGCAGGCGAACTCCGGGATTTTGCGGTCGATCAGTACCATCGGAAGCGCGGACTGTTGCAGACGGTTTAGCCCCTCTTCGCGCATACCCACGGCGTTGACCACGATACCTTCCACCTGGTAGCTGCGCAGCAGGTCGAGGTAGTGCAATTCCTGATTCAGCTCGTTATTGGTATTACACACCAGCGGCGTGAAGCCCTTTTCACGGCACGCGGCTTCGATACCGCTCAGGACATTGACGGAATAAGGATTGGTAATATCGGCAATAATCAGGCCGATAAGGCGGGTACGACCATGCTTTAGCCCGCGAGCCATGAGACTTGGGCGGTAATCGAGTTCGGCAATAGCCTGTTCAATACGGGCCAGCAGCGCGTCGGAAAGCAGGTGTTTCTCGCCATTCAGATAGCGTGAAATACTGGTTTTACCGGTTTTTGCGGCTTTCGCCACATCGCTGATGGTGGACCGTGTTGATTTGCTCATCGCTGATTTCTCTAAATTAAGTGAGAACACCTTAACGTGAAAATCAGCGATGGCAAGTGCTTCATGTCGGATGATACAGGCGGCAGAGGCCTTATCCGACCCTCTCCCAACGGGAGAGGGGGAACAGTAAACTTACTGAATTGGGCTGAGGGTGATCTCGACGCGACGGTTCTGCGCTTTGCCTTCTGCCGTGCTGTTGCTGGCGATTGGATTTGCCGGACCCATCCCGCTGGTGCGGATGCGGTTGGCCGCCACGCCCTGGGTGATCAGCGAGCTGGCCACGGAGTCCGCACGCTGCTGTGACAGTCGCATGTTCAGATCCTGACTGCCGGTGCTGTCGGTGTAGCCGATCACGTTCACCGCGGTTTTACTGTACTCTTTCAGAACCATCGCGACGCCCGTTAGCGTGTTCGCCCCTGCAGGTTTCAGCGTGGCGCTGCTGCTGTCAAAGGTCACATTGCTTGGCATGTTCAAAATGATGTTGTCGCCATTTCGCGTCACGCTCACGCCAGTTCCCTGCATTTTGTCACGCAGTTTTGCTTCCTGAACATCCATGTAATAACCTGCACCGCCGCCCAGTGCCGCACCGGCAGCTGCACCAATCAGCGCGCCTTTGCCGCGATCTTTCTTGGATGAGGAGAGCACGCCAACACCTGCGCCAACCAGTGAGCCGATACCTGCGCCAATGCCGGATTTACCCGCTTCACGCTCGCCGGTGTAAGGGTTTGTTGTGCAGCCAGAAACAGCCAGTGCGCCACTCACCAGAGCGGCAATAACCAATACGCGTTTATTCATCTTATTTCCTTAATCCTTTTTATTCTTTGCCACGACGGACGTGGCGGTTGATTATGACGCCCAGTTATGCCGAAAATTCCGGGGATAACTCTGAAATTTGTGTCAAACCATAAACGGCCTCAAAGAAGGCCGTGAAACCTGCAACAGGCAACCCAGGAGCGCACGCTTTGACCACCTCAATAAAAACCATTCTGACCGCAGCCCACTGGGGGCCGATGCTGGTTGAAACCGACGGCGAGAACGTGCTGTCTTCACGCGGGGCGCTGCCCACCAATCATCCCAACTCATTACAAACCGCGGTGCGCGATCAGGTGCACAGTAAAACCCGCGTGCGCTGGCCGATGGTGCGTAAAGGTTTTTTAGCCTCGCCGGATAATCCGCAGGGCGTGCGTGGCCAGGATGAATTTGTGCGCGTGAGCTGGGACGATGCGCTGGCGCTCATCCACGGACAACACAAACGCATCCGCGACAGCTATGGTGCGTCGTCTATCTTTGCTGGATCTTACGGTTGGCGCTCCAACGGCGTGCTGCATAAAGCGGCGACGCTGTTGCAACGTTATATGAGCCTGGCGGGCGGCTACACTGGGCATCTGGGCGATTATTCGACCGGGGCGGCTCAGGCGATCATGCCGTATGTCGTGGGGGGCAATGAGGTGTATCAGCAGCAGACGAGCTGGCCGCTGGTGCTGAAGCATACGGACGTCGTGGTGCTGTGGAGCGCTAACCCGCTTAATACGCTGAAGATTGCGTGGAACGCCAGCGATGAGCAGGGCATTGGTTATTTTGACGCGCTGCGTAAAAGTGGTAAGCGGTTGATCTGCATCGATCCTATGCGTTCCGAAACTATGGATTTTCTCGGGGAGAGCGCCGAGTGGATCGCGCCGCATATGGGCACAGACGTCGCGATGATGCTGGGTGTGGCGCATACGCTGGTGGAAAACGGCTGGCATGACGCAGAATTCCTCACGCGCTGTACGACCGGCTTTCAACAATTTTCCGACTACCTGACCGGCAAATCGGACGGAACAGCGAAAACCGCTGAATGGGCCGCCGAGATTTGTGGCGTTGATGCCGCTAAAATTCGCGAACTGGCGGCGTTATTCCACCAAAGCACCACCATGTTGATGTCTGGCTGGGGAATGCAGCGTCAGCAGTTTGGCGAGCAAAAACACTGGATGCTGGTGACGCTTGCCGCGATGCTCGGCCAGATTGGTACGCCGGGCGGCGGTTTTGGCTTGTCGTACCATTTCGCCAACGGCGGGAACCCGACGCGTCGTGCGGCGGTGCTGGCCTCGATGCAAGGTTCTGTGCAAAACGGGATTGATGCGGTCGATAAAATTCCGGTTGCACGTATCGTTGAAGCGTTGGAAAACCCCGGCGGTTTTTATCAGCACAACGGCATGGATCGGCATTTCCCGGATATCCGTTTTGTCTGGTGGGCGGGCGGCGCAAACTTTACCCATCATCAGGATACCAACCGCCTGATTCGCGCCTGGCAGAAGCCTGAGCTGGTGGTCATTTCAGAGTGCTTCTGGACCGCAGCGGCAAAGCACGCAGACATCGTATTGCCAGCGACCACTTCATTTGAGCGTAACGATCTGACCATGACCGGCGATTACAGCAATCAGCACATGGTGCCGATGAAGCGTGTGGTTCCTCCGCGTGACGAAGCGCGTGATGATTTTGATGTGTTTGCAGCGTTGAGTGAGCTGTGGGAGCCGGGCGGTCGCGAGCGCTTTACGGAAGGCAAAACGGATCTGCAATGGCTGGAGACGTTTTACCAGATTGCCGCGCAGCGCGGTGAAACACAGGGCGTGACGTTACCGCCGTTTGCAGAGTTCTGGGAAGCGAATGCCATTTTTGAAATGCCGGAGAGCGAGCAGAACGCGCAGTTTGTCCGTTTTGCGGATTTCCGCCGTGACCCGCAGAGTCATCCGCTAAAAACGGAAAGTGGCAAAATCGAGATCTATTCGCAGCGTATCGCCAGCTTTAACTATACCGACTGCCCGCCCCATCCGATGTGGCTTGAACCCGACGAGTGGCACGGCAACGCGCAGCCGAAGCAGCTACAGGTGCTGTCCGCGCATCCGGCGCATCGTCTGCACAGCCAGCTTAACTACTCGTCATTGCGCGAACAGTACGCCGTGGCAGGGCGTGAGCCGATCACCTTGCATCCGGATGACGCCAACGCGCGTGGAATAGCCGACGGCGATGTGGTGCGGGTCTGGAACGCACGCGGACAGGTATTGGCAGGAGCGGTGGTCAGCACGGGAATTAAGCCTGGCGTGATCTGTATTCACCAGGGCGCATGGCCCGACCTGGATCGCGATGAGGGCGGGATCTGTAAAAACGGCGCGGTGAACGTGTTAACCAAAGATCTCCCCAGCTCGAAGCTGGGGAATGGTTGCGCGGGAAATACGGCGCTGGCCTGGATGGAGAAATATCAGGGACCGGAACTTACGCTGACGGCGTTTGATCCGCCTGCCAGCTCATAATCCACGTCGGGTGCTGAGTTTCTTCCTGCCAGGCGCTGTCTTCAATGCGAAAACCCTGAGCATGGTAGAAATTCACCGCCCGACTGTTTTTCTGGTAAACCTCAAGGCTTAAGTGCGGGTACGCCTGCTGGACATGCTGAATCAGCGCGTGCCCGATCCCTTTCCCCAGATAGGGCGTGGCGACAAACAGCGCACCGATAAACTGTTGCTGCATGACGCTGATAAAGCCCCTGACTTCGCCAGACTCTTCCCATACCCACGTTTCTGCTGACGGCAGATAAGCGTCACGGACCAGCGCTTCGCTTTCAACCCAGTACTGCGCATCAATAAACGGGTGCGCATCGGTGGTACTTTCCAGCCATACACTCAGCAGCGGCGCGGTGTCCTCACTTTGCCATTTGCGAATCATGTTGTCCTCCAGGATGGCAGAAGCAGCCCGTCACATGATCGTTGACCAGGCCGCACGCTTGCATGAAAGAGTAGCAAATTGTGGTGCCAACAAATTTGAATCCACGCTTTTTCAATGCCTTAGAAAGGGCATCGGATGCAGGCGTGGAGGTGTCGATTTCAGCCAGCGTCGCTGACTGGGTGATCTTCGGAGTGTGCTCGACAAACGACCAGACAAAATCTGAAAAAGGTTCACCGTTCTCTTCCATCGCCAGGTAAGCGCGTGCGTTGCCAATAATGGCCTGAATTTTACCGCGATGACGGATGATACCGGCGTCCAGCACCAGTCTTTCGACGTCTTCTTCCGTCATCGCGGCCACGCGTACCGGGTCGAAATGATGGAAGGCGTTACGGTAATTTTCCCGTTTTTTCAATACGGTAATCCACGATAATCCCGCCTGCTGACCCTCCAGGCAGATCATCTCAAAGAGATTCTTGCCGTCTTTTTCCGGCACGCCCCACTCTTTATCGTGATAATCGATATAAAGCTGATCCTGGCTTACCCATCCGCAACGTTGCATAGGCTATTTCCCTTCTTGATTGTGAATCCGTAAAAATTCAGCCAACCTGGCTTGACGTGAGTGTTAAAAAGACAATATTTAATTAAGGGTTATGCCCTCATACCTCTTCTTAAACAATGACAAATATCGCCGTACTCGGCTCTTTCTGGAGTCGCTTTGATGATGATAAAAAAAATCAGTGGTCGCCATGCTGCTTCTGGCCTGGTGGGTATATCAGTCTGTCTGTTTTTTTGTAGCACAGCATATGCATGGCAACAGGAATATATCGTTTCAGATGCGCAAAGTCATACGACAGAACGCTATACATGGGACGCCGATCACCAACCGCGCTATGACGATATTCTCGCGGAGCGGATTCGCTCTTCGCAGAACGTACCGGGACTGACCCTGAATATGCCGGATAATTACCCGGCGGAGTCGGCGAGCACCTTGAGCGTGGGGTTGAATATGCCCGTCACCCGGAATACCGCAACCGGGCCGGTGGCGGCGTGGCATTACGATGGCTCAACGCAAATGATGTACAACGAGTTTGGGGATAATGGCAGTCCAACGTCGCTCACCGATCCGCTTTGGCACGCCAGCGTCAGCACGCTTGGTTGGCGGGTGGATACCCGTGTGGGCGATTTACGGCCCTGGGCGCAGGTGAGCTATAACCAGCAGTTTGGTGATAATCAATGGAAATCCCAGTCCGGGATGAGCCGACTGCCTACGTCAATGCAGTATAACAATTGGATGGACGTGACTGTGGGGGCCGACGTGCTGCTGTATCCCCATCTGGCGGCGTATGCGTCGTTATCCCAGGCGGAGAGTACGATGACGGGCGAGGACTATCTTTATACTCTGGGCGTGAGTGCGAGATTCTAAAATCATTACTTCCGCTAACGCTTCTATAACATATCAAATACAATCACAGCAGGGTCTGTGGCGATAGCAGTCACTAACAAATGCACGTTATGAAATCCGGCAAGGTCATTCATTCCTGATTTCAGGCATTTCATTCCGTCTCTACTGCATTTCATGCCGTTTCTCCCCTGGCAATAAAGGGATTTGTATATCGTTGTCTGCAGCGAATTCCCTTAATTTCTCTTGCAGGACAACTGCCATGAACACATCAACCTATAACCGTACTCGTTGGCTGACACTCTTCGGCACCATCGTGACGCAATTTGCGTTGGGATCGGTTTATACCTGGAGCCTGTTTAACAGCGCGCTGTCCGACAAACTGGGTGCACCGGTCAGTCAGGTGGCTTTTTCCTTCGGCTTGCTGAGCCTGGGGCTAGCGATTTCGTCTTCCGTCGCCGGCAAATTGCAGGAGCGTTTCGGTGTTAAGCGCGTGACCATGGCCTCCGGCATTATGCTGGGCGTGGGCTTTTTCCTGACCGCGCATTCCAACAGCCTGATGATGCTGTGGCTTAGTGCGGGCGTGCTGGTTGGCCTGGCGGACGGTGCGGGCTATCTGTTGACCCTGTCCAACTGCGTGAAATGGTTCCCGGAACGTAAAGGGTTAATCTCCGCATTCTCAATTGGCTCGTACGGGTTGGGCAGCCTCGGTTTTAAATTTATCGACTCGCATTTACTGGAATCTGTCGGTCTGGAAAAGACGTTCATGATCTGGGGCGCGATTGTGCTGGTGATGATTCTTTTCGGCGCTACGCTGATGAAAGATGCGCCTCAGCAGGCCGTCAAAACGGTGAATGGCGTGGTGGAAAATGACTTCACGCTGGCGCAGTCCATGCGTCAACCGCAGTACTGGATGTTGGCCGTGATGTTCCTGACCGCCTGTATGAGTGGCCTGTATGTCATCGGTGTAGCGAAGGATATTGCGCAAGGGATGGTAAAACTGGATGTGGCAACCGCAGCCAATGCAGTGACGGTCATTTCCATTGCTAACCTGTCGGGCCGCCTGGTGCTGGGTATCCTGTCTGATAAAATCTCGCGTATCCGTGTCATTACTATGGGACAGGTCGTGTCGTTGGTCGGTATGGCTGCGCTGCTGTTCGCACCTCTGAATGAAATGACCTTCTTTGCCGCGATCGCCTGCGTTGCCTTTAACTTTGGCGGCACCATCACCGTGTTCCCGTCTCTGGTGAGTGAGTTCTTTGGCCTGAACAATCTGGCGAAGAATTACGGCGTGATTTATTTAGGATTTGGGATCGGCAGCATTTGCGGTTCGCTTATTGCGTCGCTGTTCGGTGGTTTCTATGTGACCTTCTGCGTGATATTTGCCTTGCTGATTATCTCACTGGCACTGTCCACCACGATTCGCCAGCCGCAGCGCGAAGTCTATAATGAGGCGCATGCGTAAATAAACGACGAAAAAGGCCGGGCTTCCGGCCTTTTTTAACGATGAAACCTAAGGCAAACTTAAGGTTGTAGAGCTTTAGTTTGTTTTTTTGTAAATATCCGCTTCAATCACACACTCTCCTGCCACTTTTTTCTTTCGCTGTGGTCTACTTACCACGCTTTAGACATTTCTGATATTGGATTCCTGAGCGCATATATAGTCTCTTCACTTTAGATACGAAGTGAAGCGGGGTTACTCTCCCTTTTTCCGGGTTGAATGCATGAAATACATCAAATCGATGACACAACAAAAGCTGAGTTTCTTGCTGGCGTTGTACATCGGCCTGTTTATGAATGGTGCTGTTTTTTTCCGTCGGTTTGACGGTTATGCACAAGATTTTACTGTCTGGAAAGGAGTCTCAGCAGTCGTTGAATTGGTTGGCACCGTTCTGGTGACGTTCTTCCTGTTACGCATGCTCTCGCTCTTTGGTCGACGCATGTGGCGCGTTCTCGCCTCGCTGGTGGTCGTCTTCTCTGCGGGTGCCAGTTATTACATGACTTTCATGAACGTGGTCATTGGCTACGGCATTATTGCCTCGGTCATGACGACGGATATTGACCTCTCGAAAGAGGTGGTCGGTCTGCACTTTATTCTCTGGCTGGTGTGCGTGAGCGCGCTGCCGCTGCTGTTCATCTGGAACAACCGCTGCCGCTATACCTTGCTACGGCAAATGCGAACGCCTGGGCAACGCATCCGAAGCGTCACGCTGGTTGTGCTGGCCGGTTTGATGGTCTGGGGGCCGATTCGCCTGCTGGATGTGAAGCAAAAATACGATGAGCGTACCTCTGGCGTGGATATGCCGAGCTACGGCGGTGTTGTGGCTAACTCCTATCTTCCTTCTAACTGGATTTCGGCGCTGGGCCTTTATGCCTGGGCGCAAGTCGACGAGTCAGCCGACAATAAATCGTTGAAGAACCCCGCCAAACAGTTTACTTACCAGGCACCTAAAGACATCGATGATACCTATTTTGTCTTTATTATCGGTGAAACGACGCGCTGGGATCACATGGGGATTCTTGGCTACGATCGCGACACAACGCCGAAACTGTCGCAGGAAAAGAATCTGATCGCCTATCGCGGGTACTCCTGTGATACCGCCACGAAACTCTCTCTGCGCTGTATGTTTGTGCGCGAGGGTGGGGCGGATGATAACCCTCAGCGTACGCTGAAAGAGCAAAACGTCTTCTCTGTTCTGCGCCAGCTTGGGTTTACGTCCGATCTGTACGCGATGCAGAGTGAAATGTGGTTCTACAGCAACACCATGGCGCAGAATATTGCTTACCGTGAGCAAATTGGTGCCGAGCCGCGTAACCGGGGCAAGAGCGTGGATGACATGCTGCTGATCGACGAAATGAAGAATTCGTTGAACGGTAACCCTGACGGCAAGCATATGATCATCCTGCATACCAAGGGTTCGCACTTCAACTACACGCAGCGTTATCCGCGTAACTTTGCCAAATGGACGCCGGAGTGCGTAGGTGTGGATAAAGACTGCACTAAAGATGAGTTGGTTAACTCGTTTGATAATTCGGTGCTGTATGTTGATCACTTTATTGATAGCGTGATTGATCAGGTGCGCGATAAGAAAGCGATTGTGTTCTATGCCGCAGACCATGGTGAGTCGATCAATGAGTTTGAGCACCTGCACGGCACTCCGCGCAAGATGGCTCCGCCAGAGCAGTTCCGCGTGCCGATGATGGTCTGGATGTCAGATAAATATCTGGAGAACCCGGATAAAGCGAAAATGTTCGCCCAACTGAAAAAAGAGGCCGACATGAAGGTGCCACGTCGTCACGTTGAGCTGTACGACACGATTATGGGTTGCCTCGGTTATACCTCTCCGAACGGCGGGATTAACGAAAATAACAACTGGTGTCATACCCCTGATAGTTCGACAAAAGCCACTCAGTAACCGGTCTGGCGAGTTTATCGCCGATCGAATGGCTTTTTCATGATAAGGGATTGACGGGAGCGCACCCCAGCAGTAAGATGCGCTCCGCATTCGGCGAGTAGCGCAGCTTGGTAGCGCAACTGGTTTGGGACCAGTGGGTCGGAGGTTCGAATCCTCTCTCGCCGACCACATTTAGAAAAAGGGCTAACCGCAAGGTTAGCCCTTTTTTGCATTCTGCGAACTGAAAAGTATCCGCCAAATGTGAAATCCATCATCAAGCGATGGTTAAGCGTTAGGGACTTACCAATGGCAACCTGTTAAAACAGACCTTACCTCTCGTTTCCCCCTGCCTGTTAACGCTTTTGTGACATAATCCATTGTATTTTTTTATATATAGATTGATCTTTTTTCGCGTTGCTTATGGATAACCTCAGCATTTTCCGCTGTGCGTTTTAACGTTCATGGCATTAAGTGCTCAGATATTCACCATTCTGTAAGAAAATTTACGCGATATGAATAAATGTTAATCACTGATTGTTGCGAAATATGAAGATGTTTGTGCTGCAAGATAGCGAGTAGCATAAATTTCCCTGCTGAAAATAGATGCCTGGAGTTTTTTTAATCTTTGTTTACCGTTTCTCACCCTCAACGTAAATCCCCGTCACCTGTATTGACGTTTTCACATTCTATTGACAGATTGTAGGGCACGAGGGGCATTTCAGGGACGATCTGCGCTGCAACTCTGTCGCTCTTCTGAAAGGATTCTCCATCCCTTATAACGCCTTCGGGCATCACCGACCGGACCGGGTAAATAATAAATAAAGGTCAGGCGGCGTAACACAACAAAGCAAAACATCACATTGGAGCAGAATAATGAGTATTTCCTTGAAGAAGTCAGGGATGCTGAAGCTTGGTCTGAGCCTGGTTGCTCTGACCGTCGCGGCAAGCGTAAATGCGAAAACCCTGGTTTACTGTTCTGAAGGCTCGCCGGAAGGCTTTAACCCACAGCTCTTCACCTCTGGTACCACGTACGACGCAAGCTCTGTGCCTATCTATAACCGTCTGGTTGAATTCAAAATCGGTACTACGGAAGTCATTCCGGGTCTGGCGGAGAAATGGGAAGTCAGCGAAGACGGCAAAACCTATACCTTCCACCTGCGTCAGGGCGTGAAGTGGCAGGACAGCAAAGAGTTTAAACCGACTCGCGATCTGAATGCCGACGACGTTGTGTTCTCCTTTGATCGTCAGAAAAATGCCCAGAACCCGTACCATAAAGTCTCTGGCGGCAGCTACGAATACTTCGAAGGTATGGGCCTGCCAGACCTGATTACCGAAGTGAAAAAAGTTGACGATAAAACCGTTCAGTTTGTTCTGAGCCGTCCGGAAGCGCCATTCCTGGCTGACCTGGCAATGGACTTCGCGTCAATTCTGTCGAAAGAATATGCGGATAACATGCTGAAAGCCGGCACGCCGGAAAAAGTGGATCTGAACCCAATCGGTACCGGTCCGTTCCAACTGCTGCAATACCAGAAAGACTCGCGCATTCTGTATAAAGCGTTCGAAGGTTACTGGGGTACTAAGCCGCAGATCGACCGTCTGGTCTTCTCCATCACGCCTGACGCCTCTGTGCGTTACGCAAAACTGCAGAAAAACGAGTGCCAGGTTATGCCGTACCCGAACCCGGCTGATATCGCTCGTATGAAGCAGGACAAAAATATTAACCTGCTGGAGCAGGCTGGCCTGAACGTAGGTTACCTGTCCTTCAACACCGAGAAGAAACCGTTTGATGACGTGAAAGTGCGTCAGGCGCTGACTTATGCGGTAAACAAAGAAGCCATTATCAAGGCGGTTTATCAGGGCGCAGGCGTTGCCGCGAAAAACCTGATTCCACCAACCATGTGGGGTTATAACAACGACGTTAAGGATTACACTTACGACGTTGAGAAAGCGAAAGCGCTGCTGAAAGAAGCGGGCCAGGATAAAGGCTTTACCGTTGAGCTGTGGGCGATGCCTGTACAGCGTCCATACAACCCGAACGCTCGCCGCATGGCTGAGATGGTTCAGGCTGACTGGGCTAAAATCGGCGTTCAGGCCAAGATCGTGACCTACGAGTGGGGCGAGTATCTGAAGCGTGCCAAAGCGGGTGAACACCAGGCGGTGATGATGGGTTGGACCGGGGACAATGGGGATCCGGATAACTTCTTCGCGACCCTGTTCAGCTGTGATGCAGCGAAACAAGGCTCCAACTACTCTCGCTGGTGCTACAAGCCGTTTGAAGACTTGATTCAGCCGGCACGTGCGACCGATGACCATAACAAGCGTATCGAACTGTACAAACAGGCTCAGGTAGTGATGCATGACCAGGCTCCGGCGCTGATCGTGGCTCACTCCACTGTGTACGAGCCAGTGCGCAAAGAAGTGAAAGGCTACGTGGTTGATCCACTGGGCAAACACCACTTCGAAAACGTATCGGTTGAATAATAAGTAGGGTGTCCCCCTCTCCCATTGGGTGAGGGTCGGGGTGAGAGGGATTTAACCGTTCCTCTCACCCTTATCGTCTCCCCTGAGGAGAGGATATTTACATTTGTGAGCAATAAAGACGTCACGCTTTTGATGGTGCGTCATTACAGAGAATCCGGGTTATGTTGCAGTTCATCCTCCGACGTCTGGGACTTGTCATCCCCACGTTTATCGGTATCACCCTTCTCACTTTTGCCTTCGTCCATATGATCCCCGGCGACCCGGTAATGATTATGGCAGGTGAGCGTGGTATCTCCCCTGAACGCCATGCGCAGCTGTTGGCCGAACTCGGCCTGAATAAGCCGCTGTGGCAGCAGTACCTCAATTACATTTGGGGCGTTCTGCACGGTGATTTAGGGATTTCGCTGAAAAGCCGTCTTCCGGTGTGGGACGAGTTTGTGCCGCGTTTTAAAGCGACGCTTGAACTCGGTGTCTGCGCCATGATGTTTGCCGTTGCTGTCGGTATTCCAGTCGGTGTACTGGCCGCCGTTAAGCGCGGTTCTATTTTCGATCACACCGCCGTTGGCCTCGCGCTGACCGGGTATTCCATGCCTATCTTCTGGTGGGGCATGATGATGATTATGCTGGTCTCGGTGCAATGGAACCTGACGCCGGTTTCCGGGCGCGTCAGCGATATGGTCTTCCTGGACGATTCGAATCCCCTTACCGGTTTTATGCTGATCGACACTGCCATCTGGGGTGAAGAGGGCAACTTCATTGATGCCGTCGCGCACATGATTTTGCCTGCGATAGTGCTCGGGACCATTCCACTGGCGGTTATCGTGCGTATGACGCGCTCCTCCATGCTGGAGGTGCTGGGCGAGGATTACATCCGTACCGCTCGCGCCAAAGGGTTGACCCGTATGCGCGTCATTATCGTTCACGCCTTACGTAACGCGATGCTGCCCGTAGTGACCGTTATCGGCCTGCAGGTGGGGACATTGCTCGCAGGGGCGATTTTGACCGAAACCATTTTCTCCTGGCCCGGCCTGGGGCGTTGGCTGATCGATGCGCTGCAACGTCGTGACTATCCGGTAGTGCAGGGCGGCGTATTGCTGGTGGCGACGATGATTATCCTCGTTAACCTGCTGGTCGATCTGCTTTACGGCGTGGTGAACCCGCGTATTCGTCATAAGAAGTAAGGGGCCATCATGTCACAAGTTACTCAAAATAAAGTTGTTGCTGCCCCGGTGCCTATGACGCCGCTGCAGGAATTCTGGCATTACTTCAAGCGTAACAAAGGCGCGGTGGTCGGTCTGGTGTATGTCATCATCATGCTGATCATTGCGGTTTTCGCGAATTACCTGGCACCGTATAACCCGGCGGATCAATTCCGTGACGTGCTGCTTTCCCCGCCAGCCTGGCAGGACGGCGGAACGTTTGCGCATCTTCTGGGAACGGATGATGTAGGCCGCGATGTGTTGTCACGCCTGATGTACGGTGCGCGTCTGTCACTGCTGGTCGGTTGTCTGGTGGTGGTACTGTCGCTGATTCTGGGCGTTATTCTCGGACTGGTTGCGGGTTATTTCGGTGGTCTGATAGACAACATCATCATGCGTGTGGTTGACATCATGCTGGCGCTGCCAAGCCTGCTGCTGGCCCTGGTGCTGGTGGCGGTGTTCGGACCCTCGATAGGCAACGCCGCGCTGGCGCTGACGTTCGTCGCGTTACCGCACTATGTGCGATTAACCCGAGCGGCGGTGTTGGTCGAAGTGAACCGCGATTACGTCACCGCGTCTCGCGTAGCGGGTGCGGGCGCGCTGCGTCAGATGTTCGTTAATATTCTCCCGAACTGCCTCGCGCCGCTGATCGTTCAGGCGTCGCTTGGTTTCTCTAACGCCATTCTCGATATGGCTGCTCTTGGCTTCCTGGGCATGGGTGCGCAACCGCCAACACCGGAGTGGGGCACGATGCTCGCCGATGTGTTGCAGTTCGCGCAAAGCGCCTGGTGGGTCGTCACCTTCCCGGGTCTGGCGATTCTGCTAACGGTGCTGGCATTTAACCTGATGGGTGATGGTCTGCGTGATGCACTTGATCCCAAACTGAAGCAGTAAGAGGCACGAGATGGCGTTATTAAATGTAGATAAATTATCGGTGCACTTCGGTGACGTTGGCTCCGAATTTCGTGCCGTAGACCGTATCAGCTACAGCGTGAATCAAGGTGAAGTGGTCGGCATTGTCGGTGAGTCTGGTTCCGGTAAATCGGTCAGCTCGCTGGCGATCATGGGATTGATTGATTATCCAGGCCGTGTCATGGCAGAAAGTCTGGAGTTTAACGGCCAGGATCTGAAGCGGATCTCCGAGAAGCAGCGCCGCCAGTTGGTGGGTGCCGAAGTGGCGATGATCTTCCAGGACCCAATGACCAGCCTGAACCCCTGTTACACCGTCGGTTTTCAGATTATGGAAGCGATTAAAGTGCATCAGGGCGGCAATAAGAAAACGCGTCTCCAGCGTGCGATTGACCTGCTCACGCAGGTAGGGATTCCCGATCCGGCCTCACGTCTGGATGTTTATCCGCATCAGCTCTCGGGCGGGATGAGTCAGCGCGTGATGATCGCCATGGCGATCGCATGTCGACCAAAACTGCTGATTGCCGATGAACCGACGACGGCGCTGGATGTAACCATTCAGGCGCAAATCATTGAACTTCTGCTGGAGTTACAGCAGAAAGAGAATATGGCGCTGGTTCTGATTACGCATGATTTGGCACTGGTCGCGGAAGCCGCACACAAGATCATTGTGATGTACGCCGGGCAAGTGGTGGAAACCGGAAGCGCGAATGCGATATTCCGCGCACCGCGTCACCCGTATACGCAGGCGCTATTGCGTGCGCTGCCGGAGTTTGCTCAGGATAAAGCGCGTCTGGCGTCACTGCCGGGCGTCGTTCCGGGCAAATATGACCGCCCGACGGGTTGCCTGCTGAATCCGCGCTGTCCGTATGCGACGGATAAATGCCGTGCCGAAGAACCAGAACTGTTCACCCTGAATGATGGTCGTCAGTCTAAATGTCATTACCCACTCGATGATGCCGGGAGGCCTACACTATGAGTACGCAAGAGGCCGCCAAACAACAACATTTGTTGCAGGCCATCGACCTGAAAAAGTATTACCCGGTGAAGAAGGGCCTTTTCGCCCCTGAACGCCTGGTCAAAGCATTGGACGGGGTGTCGTTTACCCTCGAGCGCGGCAAAACGCTGGCCGTGGTAGGTGAATCCGGCTGTGGTAAATCAACGCTTGGCCGTCTGCTGACGATGATTGAAATACCCACCGGTGGTGAGCTGTACTATCAGGGGCAGGATCTGCTCAAGCACGATCCGCTAGCGCAGAAACTGCGTCGCCAAAAAATCCAGATTGTGTTCCAGAACCCGTACGGTTCGTTGAACCCACGTAAAAAAGTGGGACAGATTCTGGAAGAGCCGCTGCAAATCAACAGCACGCTCAATAAAGAGCAGCGCCGCGAGAAAGCATTAGCGATGATGGCGAAAGTGGGGCTTAAAACCGAGCACTACGATCGTTACCCGCATATGTTCTCAGGTGGACAGCGTCAGCGTATCGCTATCGCCCGTGGTCTGATGCTTGACCCAGACGTGGTGATTGCTGATGAACCGGTTTCGGCACTGGACGTTTCTGTGCGTGCGCAGGTACTGAACCTGATGATGGATTTGCAGCAGGATTTGGGGCTGTCGTACGTCTTCATCTCCCATGACCTGTCTGTGGTCGAGCATATCGCCGATGAAGTGATGGTGATGTATTTGGGCCGTTGCGTGGAGAAGGGGACGAAAGATCAGATCTTTAATAATCCTCGTCATCCGTATACGCAGGCGCTGCTCTCAGCAACGCCGCGCCTGAATCCGGACGAACGTCGTGAGCGTATTAAGCTGACTGGCGAGCTGCCAAGCCCGCTGAATCCGCCGCCGGGATGCGCGTTTAACGCTCGTTGCCGTCGTCGCTTTGGGCCGTGTACCCAGCTGCAGCCGCAGTTGAAAGAGTATGGCGGTCAACTGGTCGCCTGCTTTGCGGTCGACCAGGATGAAAACGGTGAGAAGCCGCAAGCATAATGCGTAAACAAAAAAACCGGCGATAATCGCCGGTTTTTTTATGTCTCCATATTTGCTATTTCCGCAACCGCACCTGGTCTACGGCGTGATTCTCACTCTTGGTCAGAATCAGGCTGGCGCGCTCACGTGTCGGCAGGATGTTCTCTTTAAGGTTCACGTAGTTGATCTCATTCCAGAGCGCGGTAGCGACATTCACGGCTTCGGCTTCGGAAAGCTGAGCGTAGTTATGGAAGTAAGAATCAGGATCGGTGAATGCCCCTTCGCGGAACTTCAGGAAGCGGTTGATATACCAGTTTTGCAGCAGATTCTCAGGTGCGTCGACATATATAGAGAAGTCGACGAAATCGGAGACAAAGACATGATGCGGGTCATGGGGATAATCCATGCCGCTTTGCAAAACATTTAACCCTTCCAGAATCAGAATATCTGGCTGAGCAACGGTTTTATCCCCATCGGGGATACGATCGTAAATAAGATGAGAGTAAACCGGAGCCGTGACGTTCGGTGCACCGGACTTCAGGTCGGAAACGAATTTCACCAGACGGTGCATATCATAAGAAAGCGGAAAACCTTTCTTCTTCATTAGACCGCGTTCTTTTAACACCTCATTCGGGTGCAGAAAGCCGTCAGTCGTTATCAATTCTACGCTGCGATGTTCTGGCCAGCGGCTCAACAGTGCCTGCAAGACGCGTGCGGTGGTGCTTTTACCTACCGCCACGCTGCCCGCAATGCTGATGATATAAGGAATACGTTGCCCGTTGGTCCCGAGGAACTGTTCCAGTACGGCCTGGCGGCGCAGGTTGGAGCTTATATAGAAGTTAAGCAAGCGGGACAGGGGCAGATAAATCTCGGCAACTTCTTCCAGCGACAGATCTTCGTTTATCCCTTTTAAACGCGCGATTTCACCTTCCGTGAGCGTCATGGGAACCGAATCACGCAGGGCGGCCCACTGGCTGCGGTTAAATTGAAGATAAGGTGTCATTAACGATTGCTCTTTTTTGCTCATAAGCAGGCTTCAGTGAACCATTTATCTGCACATTCACGAACTGACGCAGGTAATAGCCCATCACTTAGTAGTTAATTTTGGACAATGGGCAGGAGGTTAACACCAGATGACGCGAATAATAAGAAAAAATATAGGCGAGTAACGCCGAACGCGGGGGGCATCACGGTACGCTTTAACGGTGAATTTGGGCTCGTCATGCTGAAGATTTAGCCTGCTTTGCATGAAATAACAGCGTTTTTCCCTGTTTGCGCACAAAATGTGAGCGAATGAACAATTTATGCAATTTTTTAGTTGCATGACTGCCCATGTCTCCATAAAATGCGCGCTACTTGATGCCGACTTAGCTCAGTAGGTAGAGCAACTGACTTGTAATCAGTAGGTCACCAGTTCGATTCCGGTAGTCGGCACCATCAAGTCCGGTGGGGTTCCCGAGC